>OJGD01000012.1_pt1 | contig 289919 bp, 263 predicted proteins | sample 1594571 | NCBI WGS metagenome assembly OJGD01 (sample SAMN05416771, study PRJEB24817) | seawater metagenome | isolation source: Sea water | place: Canada:Atlantic | collected 2013-11
CAAACCACACTCGTCGCGTCCCGGCGGGGCCCGCTAAATTGGCGCTTTCTCAGGCACAACCCGAAGGGCTGGGGCCATTTTTCCGCCTGGCATCGTTATTCAGTCATTTATTTGGAATAACCAAACCGCACTCCTTATGCCTCGCCAGACGAAAAAATGGCCTCCAGCAGTGGTAATGATGAAACCTCAACAGACCCTAGACTCAGTTCAAGAACCACATGCTTTGCTCCATTGCCACCAATAGCAAGCGAAGCGACTACACTGCTGATAATACGCTATAGTAATTCTCAATATAAAAAACATATTGAAATTGCTAATAAGGGACTCTCAACATGAGCAACGACACAAATACTTCAGGCCTGCAATTACGCTCACTGGTGACCGACGATGGGCATCTGCAATTATTCTTAAAATCAGCCCCCATAACCGAGCCCGGCCCGGACGAGGTCGTCGTGCGCATAGAGGCTACCCCTATCAACCCTTCTGATCAGGCTACGCTCATCATGCCGGCAGATGTTAGCACAGGCGTAACCACAGGCAGCGGCGAAGACACCCGTTACACCGCCAAACTACGCAAGGGTATCGAAAGCCGCGTGCAAGCCAGAATAGGCAAACCCCTTGCTGTTGGCAACGAGGGCGCAGGTACGGTTATCAAAGCCGGCAGCAGTGATGCAGCACAAGCACTACTCGGGAAAATTGTGGCTGTTTTAGACGGCGCACTTTACTGCCAGTATCGAACAGTAAATGTCATGCAATGTATGCCCATGAACCAAGGTACTACTGCGCGGGATGCCGCCTCGTGCTTTGTTAACCCGCTCACCGCACTGGGATTTGTGGAAACGATGCGCATGGAGGGCTACAAAGCCATTATTCACACTGCAGCCGCATCAAACTTAGGCCAAATGCTAAACCGGATTTGTCTCAAGGACGGTATCGACCTGGTCAATATTGTGCGGAAAAAAGAGCAAGCTGAATTATTAAAATCCCTGGGTGCAAAATATGTCTGCAATACCAGTGACGATACTTTTATGGCCGATCTAACCGCTGCTATTGAAGAAACTGGGGCCTACATCGCCTTCGATGCCACCGGCGGTGGCGACCTAGGTAGCCGAATCCTCAGTTGCATGGAAAAAGCGGCATTGAAAGACGTGGCGCGGCCAGGTCCGTATGGATCGACTACGTTTAAGCAACTGTATATTTATGGCGGCTTGGATATCTCGCCAACCTATATTAGTCGCAATTTTGGATTTAGCTGGGGTATCAACGGCTGGCTTCTTACGCCATTTACGCAAAAAATCGGCTTAGAAAAAACCATGGTACTGCGTCAGCGTGTCGCGGACGAACTACACACGACATTTAAAAGTCACTACAGCGACGAGATTTCTTTAAGCGAGGCATTAGACAAAGACACCGTTACGGCATACAGCCAGCAAGCGACCGGCAGGAAATTCCTGATCAACCCGTCTAAATGATTTAGAGCAGAAAACGAGTTCTCAGTTATATTTTGAAAGCACCACCAGAGGATCAATTACACGTAATTTTTATCATAGCTAAACCCGCACCATCATTTGCATAAACCCATTTCAAACAATGGGTTTATGCAAACCTATCGACGCCTAATAAATGCTACACAGCACTAAGCTTGGTAGCTGTCGATCACTTCTCTCGCCACTCGCATTGCAGAAAGAGACGCGGGAAAGCCGCAATAAGCCGACGCGTGAATAATAATTTCACGAATTTCTTCTGGACTCACACCATTATTGAGTGCGCCGCGCACATGGCCCTTTAGCTCTCCGTGTGCCTGCAAAGCAATAAGCATAGAAACGGTGACGATACTGCGGGTTTTGTAATCCAGGCCATCACGTGTCCAAACCCCTCCCCACGCATGTTCCATCGCCGCCTCTTGCAGCGGCATATCAAAATCGGTGGCATTGCCCAAGGAGGCATCCACATGAGCGCTACCCATGACTTGCCGACGAATAAGCTCGCCGCTCTTTTGATCTTCAATACTCATAAAAATCTACCAAGCCCGTTTATTCAAGAATAGAGGCAAATTAAGCTGCCCCAGCGACACTCGACCGCTGACAACAATAAAATTCATATTCGATCTCACGCCTTCATCACGGATTGCAGCTCAGCGAAGGAATCCAGCAGGCATGTCATAAAAAATTCAATATCCGGCAAAATCGCCGCCGTCGAAATAACATTGAAATACAATCTGCCATTATAACTTGGCGTCGCGATGAAAAGGCCCATGCCTTCTCCCAAGGGTGGCAAGCCCGCCAAACTTTCTAAACGATGCCCTGCGATGTGAACGCTGTGAGCGGGGCCCGGCACATTGGATACAAATAAGTTACAAGTTGAACTGGCAGCAGAGGTCGCATTTATTGCCCGCGAGAACAAGTATTGCTCGGTCGCCGGTAAGCACTTAGTCACATTTAAAAGAAGGCCTGCTGCCGAACTCCCGCCCTTTCCACTTTGGGTCGCCGCAACTATTTTGGCCAATCTAGCCACGGGATCGGCAATATTTGTATAGATTGGCGCAGTAAATGCACTTAAATTATTACCGCTATCGCGCTCGCCCGTCGAGGCCACGCTTCTGGCATTAACAGGTATCCACGCAACCACAGGCGTCGATGTAAGCTCATTGTGCGTTTGCAAATAGCGTCGTAATGCGCCGGAGCAAACCGCAAGCACTACGTCATTAACCGTTGCGCCAGAATATAAGCTGCGCATGGCGATGAGCGCTTTAAGATCTACATTGATAACATCAAATATTTTGTCACCACCGACACTGGAATTAAATCGAGTGGGATGCACGCGCATCCTTTCCGACGGTTTGGTCTTAAGAAATCGGCGCGCTGTAGGTGCAACCACGGAAGTCCCTTTCAGCAGCGTACCAGCAAGGTTTACGGTGTGACGAAAACGGTTTTTAAGCGCTCGACCGGCTAAATTCGTCCACGACATCATAGCGTTATCATCGCTAATTTCGTCATTGAGTTCTTGATCAGCTTCGCTTAACGGCATGGCCATATTCGCCAAAATTTTTAGCAGGCCAATACCATCTACCGCGACATGATGTAGCCTGACCGCAACAGTAAAACCGCCTTTAGTCTTGCCATTGCAATTAACGTCGGAAAATATTGTTACGTCCCATAGCGGACGACTCATATCCATCGCTTGTGAATGAAGATCGCAGGTCGCAGCCCTTAGTTCCGGCCACATGCCCGGTGCGGGAAGCGGACTTATACTAAAATGCGCATCCGGTTCAAACAGCTCATCGACGATCCAATAGGGATAATCTAACTCTGCGGGTAATCTCACCAAGCGATGGCAATACACAGGATGATGTTTTAATTTTTTCTGGAAAAATAATTTCAGATTTTCAAAATCTAAGGCACCACCACTTTTTTCTGACGCACCGTCAAAATTAAGTAGCAGTGTGATGTGATTAAAATTATCGTCCGTTTCGGTATATAAAAACTGTGCATCTTGCGGTTTTATTTGTTCCATTGCGGCTATCACCTAATGTCATTGTGATGGGGAGGTAAACCACCCAATCCAAGCGCTATAATAAGGGCATTCTGAAATATCATTTCTGAAAACTACTCAACCGCGGTCGACTTGTCCAAAGTAGTTCGGTAAAGCGCTTCAATTTTTGCAATTTGCTTATCGAGATTTGCCGTCGTCCAACGACTGGTATCGACGGGAGCAAGTACTTCCACCTCAACAGTGCCGGGGTAATACACACTATCGCCCTTAGGCGATACGTCCATGGCATTGTGAATCACAATGGGAATGATCGGGACACCTGCCTGCATGGCCACGTGAAATGCCCCTTTTTTAAATGGCTTAGGGTGCTTTGAATGGGTTCGCGTGCCCTCAGGGGCCATCGCCACTGAAATACGCTCATTTCGGATTCTATCAATTAAGGGCTCCATCGCCTTAATTGCGCTTCTACTGTCGCTGCGATTAATCAATACAATACCCGAGTATTCCATTGCCATGCCGATCAGCGGCATCTGCTTTATCTCAGCTTTACCCACACCGGCAAAGTTGCGGCGCAAAAGCTTGGCACAGATCATGACATCGATATCGCTTTGATGATTAAAAATAAACACAGCGGGTCGCGCCGCCCAAAGATTCTGTTCGCCAACAATATCGAGTTTGAGGCCGGTAACGGCGCTAGATATATCCGCGAACAAAGACATCGAAAAATTTCGCGCCTCCTGCTTGGAACCGGTTAGGGCCCATATTGGAAGACCTGCTAGCACCGAACCGACAAGGCTGACTTTACTTGCGATATTTCGTGTCAGGCCTATCGCAGAGCTACGGCTTGACCGGCTGTGAAAAGTCCGCATCGGCCAACCGCGTTCTCCGGCAATTTCTCGCAATTTAGTACTTGGATTCAACGGGCGGGGCTTGCCGACATATTCTAAAAGCTCTATGTCGTCAGTACTGTCTGAGTAAAAATAGCTATCTGCCAAGTCGACATCATGCTCCTTAGCAATGGCAAGTGCTGCATCTACTTTGCCAACACCAAAACACAATGGGCCACCCAGTTCGCCAGTAAAAATGCCATTCTTCACTTCTATGGTACTGCAGGACACCTTGTCGATACCGAGATAGTTAGCACAGGGCGTCACTTGATAAGGTGTGGCAGAGGAGATGATCGCAACTGTATGACCTTTGCGCATATGAGCCTCGATCAGCGCTCTGGTTTCAGGGAAGATCTTTTTCGCTAAATCCCGTTCAAATATTTTCTGCGCAACATCTAGATAATCATCTTCTTTAAGCCCTTTCATGCTTTGCGCTGACAGCGTCATAAGCGTTGCAAAATCTTTTTTACCGAGGCCGAAACGCGCAACCGCATCGACGGTTGCCACTATCTCTGAAGGTGCTAGATCTCCGCGCCGTACCTGCTCGCGAAGAAAACTAAAAACTGAATATCCGGCGATGATCGTGCCGTCGAAATCAAACAGTGCGGCAATTTGCGGCCCAGCGGGAGCATTATCTATTTCTGCGGTAATTTCAGTATAGGGACGCATGCAGGTGTAGCTCCTTGCTTATTCAATGGGATTTACATATCGCTTCATTTGACAACGTATCAAATATTCAGTCCAATACTATTTTCCCTGTAATATTTGGAAAACGTATACCTTTGAATACCACCAAACTTCGCTACATTGTGGCAGTTGATCGCTTTGGCTCAATGACTGCCGCTGCCGCCGCGATTCACGTATCGCAGCCAAGCTTAACCAGAACCGTCGCGGAGGTAGAAAAAGAACTGGGAGTAATTCTCTTCGAACGCCGCGCACGCGGGGTAATCGCAACACAGCAAGGACGCAGCATTATTGATCGCGCCGCACGCATTCTTGCCGACATCGAACGCCTTGATATGGATGCCAGGGAATTCCGAGAATACCGCGAAGCACATTTGCGGGTATGCATTTCGCCACCGCCCCTAATCACCCTAATGAACCCAGCCTTGCCGCAGTTACTGGCGCACTACCCGCAATTAAAAGTCGATGTGAAGTCGGTTTCTACAGGTGAGGCAATTAGTCATTTAAGAACAGGCGATTCAGATCTTATCATAGGGCCAACTCGTGCCCTTGAAGAAAAACGGGAATTCAAAATTGTGCCACTTAAGCCTTTCGATGCGTATTTTTTCACTCGCCGCGATCATCCCCTAAGTAAAAAGCGCACGGTGACGTCGAAGCACATTTTACATTACCCCCTTGTGCTACCAGAACGAGATGGCTCATCACCTGAGATCACTAATCGCCTATTCGGAGAAACTGAAATCCCCAGTGATCATCCAACCCATATTATTGGCCACTTCCCCTTGGCATGCGAAGTTGTAGCTGCCACGGACGCTGTCGCCACCGTTGGCCAAGCCTATTTAGGAAATAAGGAGTTTTTAAAGCGTTTCAATATTCTCGCCTTTACCACTGCAGACAAGTTAAACGTTTGCTGCGCTTACCGCCAGGACTTCGAACTCTCGGCACCAGCTACGGCGCTAGTGAATATTCTGGCGCGATAACTAAAGCCTACTGCCTTTCTTAATGGTAGCTCACGCTGAATATAGGATCGCACCACATGCCGAGAATACCACTACCAGTAACAGGATCGGCACCCGTTTACTCCGCACCGCAATATACCCAACCACCGCCAAGCCCAGCGCAATCACATCGTGCGGAGCGCTGCTGAACACAGGGTTGATCCAAGCGGCAGCTAGCATACCCACCGCCACGGCATTTACCCCAGCGATAGCTGCAATCACTCTAGGCCGAGCAGATAGCTGCTGCCAAATACCCCTTATACCAGTGAGCAATACAAAACCGGGAGTGAATACTGCGAGAGTTGCGACAAGGGCGTAGTACAAAGGTGCGTCAGGACGAAGGACTGCACCCAGATAGGCGGCAAATGAAAACATCGGTCCTGGCACTGCCTGAGCAGCAGCGTAGCCCAAAAGAAACTGGTCGTTGCTTACGCCACCATTAAGCAGGGGCTCTAACAGCGGCAACACCACGTGACCACCGCCGAACACCAAACTGCCTGCCTGATAAAAAATCGCAAAGATACTGTCAGAAAATAAAACACAAACGGCGACGAGCAGAAGAAAAACGAGCATGCAAGCCACGAAAATAGAATCGACCTTCATTAAACTGCTATGCCGTGTCGGCAGCCCACGCCACGCCATAAGACTCGCGGCAATCACCATTAAGCTTATTTGCCACAATGGACTCATCACCAAACTCAAGACTACGGCACTAAACACGGCCACAGCAATAGTCAGTGCGCTACGGCAGCTCTGCTGCGCCATTCCCCACACCGCATCCGCCACCACAACGACCGCCAGCAACTTTAAACCACTGACCACGCCGTATTGGAGCGAGCCCTGCACCAATTCGAGCTGCCAAACGGCAAGCGTAACCATAAGCAAAAAGGAAGGCAGCGTGAAACCAATAAAGGCCGCGACGCCAGCCGCAATGCCGCCGCGCCGACAAGCAATAGCGTAACCAAGCTGACTGGAGGATGGGCCGGGCAAAAACTGACATAAGGCAAGATCGGCGGCAAATTCCTGTTCGTTGAGCCAGGCCTTGCGCTCTACAAAAACCGTTCTGAAATAGCCGATGTGTGCTGCAGGGCCGCCAAAACTAATACAGCCCAAATAGAGGAATTGCAAAAATATGCGCCAAACCACGTTTACACTCTCGCCTTAATAATTCGGAAAGAGTGTAAACAAAGGTGATGACGGTTTATAGCTTGCCGCGTTTTTCTCGTGGCGCTGAAGACTTGGGTTTTGCCTTCGTCACTTTGCTCACCGGCTTGCGACCACCTTTAACATCACCGGATTTGCTGATGCGAGGCTTGCGTGGACGCTCGCGCTCAATAGGCATATCGCCGCCTTCGTGAACAGAGATATTTAAAGCCTGTCCAGCGACGCGGGTTGTTTTCAAACACGCCATTGCACCTTCAGGTAAGTCTGCAGGTAAATCGACGGTGCTGAATTCTGGGTAGATTGAAATACGGCCAATGTGCGCGCTATCAATATTCGCTTCGTTGGCGATTGCGCCGACGATATTGCCCGCGCTCACACCGTGCTGACGACCTACTTCCAAACGGTAACGCAGCAAACTTGAATCTGGCGCGCGCTTGCCACCGGTGGTGCTCAGCTTGTCACGGCTGCGCGCTTCGGTCATAAGCTTAGGGGCGTCTTTAACGAGTAAAGGTTTGTCACCCTGCAACTGGCTAGCCAACGCCGCCGCCACATCCATTTCTGACACGTCGTGCTTAGACACATATTCCTGCAGCATTTTGCGGAAGAAGCTCAGGTCTGTGCCGGCGAGGGTGTCAGTGATCTTTTGCATGAAGCGATCAACGCGTAGAGCGTTGATATTCTCTGCGGTTGGCAAGCCCATCTCTTCAATAGATTGCCGAGTTGCGCGTTCGATTGCCTGCAACATCCGTTTTTCACGCGGCGCGACAAACAAAATCGCATCGCCGCTGCGTCCAGCGCGGCCGGTACGGCCAATGCGGTGAACGTAGGCTTCCGTGTCGTGTGGAATATCGTAGTTAATAACGTGACTAATACGCTCGACGTCCAAACCGCGAGCGGCAACATCCGTCGCGATAACAATATCTAAACGGCCGTTTTTAAGTTGCTCAACGGTGCGCTCACGCTGGGCCTGCGCGATATCGCCGTTCAGTGCCGCAGCGGTATATCCGCGCGCCTGTAATTTTTCTGCCAGCTCGGTGGTTACCAGCTTGGTCCGCACGAAAATAATCATGCCATCAAAGGGTTCGGCTTCCAAAATGCGGGTCAAAGCATCGAGCTTATTCAAACCGCGCGCCATCCAATAACGCTGACGAATAGTCACGGCGGTGGAGGTTTTAGTTTGAATAGTCACGTGCTCGGGGTTATTCAAATAGGTCGTCGCGATGCGACGAATCGCTGACGGCATAGTGGCAGAGAACAGCGCTATTTGACGCTTCTCTGGCATTTGCGACATGATCCATTCAACGTCATCGATAAAGCCCATACGCAGCATTTCGTCAGCTTCATCTAGCACCAAATGACTCAGGTCATCGAGTTTAAGCGTGCCGCGACGCATGTGGTCCATTACTCGTCCGGGTGTACCCACAACAACCTGTACGCCGCGTTTAAGCGCCGCTAATTGGCCGCGATAGTCTTGCCCACCATATATAGGAAGCACCTGAAAACCGGGCATATGCGACGCGTAGCTTTGCAGCGCTTCCGCTACCTGGATAGCTAACTCACGTGTTGGGGCCAAAATTAGAGCTTGGGTACGACGACTGTTTACGTCGAGGCGAGACAACAGGGGAAGCGCGAACGCCGCCGTTTTGCCCGTACCGGTTTGCGCCTGACCAACGAGATCTCGGCCAGCCAGAATAAAGGGAATAGTCGCCGCCTGAATTGGCGAGGGAGTTTCGTAACCAACCGCTTTAACCGCGGCCAGTACCATGGGCGCTAAGCCCAAATCATCAAAAGTAATAGTTTCCGCTGCCGCGGCCGTATCAGAGGGCATAATCGCTACCGTAAAAAATGCAAGAGTCGCCGCAACATTAGACCTCACACTCGGCCGAACGCAGATATGGCGTTGAGGCCGCATTATACCGGCATGCGACTACAAATACCCTGAAACCTTTGGCCTTTTTTGGCATTGCCGCCTAGAAGACGCAGCGAAACCTTGCTATCAACTCAGTTTTTCCAACTCTGCGCGCAAGGCAGCCGAAATTTCCTGTTTACACTGTTGAGCAAAATCGAAATAAATCATGACCGCACTGCCCTTGGCGACCAGTTCGCCACGCTGCCACGCTTCGTGCTCACAGACAAACGAAGAACTCCCAACGTGCCCAATACGGGTTCTGATTTCGACTGAATGCCCGTGGTAGATCTGCGCGATAAAATCGACATCGATTTTGCGCAGAATGACGTTCCACTTGCTTAAATCCTGACCTGGATTAAACACCTCAAAAACTGGACCCCGCGCAGTCTCAAACCACATCGGTACCACCGTATTATTTATATGCCCCAGCGCATCCGTTTCGCAGAACCGAGGCTCCATCGTACATGACAACATTTTGAGATATTCCTTAATACCATTGAAAGGAGACTAGAGTGCCAACCAGCGCAAAACCATACACAACCAGAGGATGTAGCTCATAATTGACGCGGGGAATACCTTTAGCCCTAGCGCACTGCCACGCTGTTTTTCGACCGCCGCATACAGCATCGCCGCAGTTACGAAGGCATGCAAAATCATGAGCGATGATGCCTGTTGCCAGCCATAAATATGACCATTGAAGGCCAGAGGCACAAACAGCGCGGTCGCTAAGAAAAGTCCATTTAACAGACCAAAAGCCATAACAATACGGCATAAAATCAAAATATTAGATCCCCAGCCAATATACTATTCAGGCGACATAGTAATAGATGGTGAAGAAATGGCATACACTCCCCGCCAACACGAATAGGTGCCACACACCGTGAAAATGAGTGACCTTTTTGTCAAAAACATAAAAGACAATACCCGCGGTGTAGGCAACCCCACCCGCCAAGAGCAAGTTAAAACCACCCGCAGGTAAGGCGCTCCCCAAGGGCTTAATCAAAAAAATGGCAAGCCAACCCATCAATAGATACACCGCGATCGACCACGCACGCCGCCCCGCTTTGGGGATAAGTTCTAAAATCATACCGACCGCCGCCAGCGACCAAATCAGCGCGAACATCCACCAACCGCCGGCATCACGGAGCGTCACGACTAAAAACGGTGTGTAGGTTCCGGCGATAAGAAGGTAGATAGCCAAGTGATCAAGCTGCCGATAGAGCGCTTTATGAGGCCCTCGGGTGCTGTGGTACAAGGTAGAAAACAGATAGAGGGCAAACAGGGAAGAGCAGTACACTGAAAATCCCAATATTTTCCATACATCGCCACTTTGCACCGCAGGCACAATCAGCGCCACACTGCCAATCAGCGCCGCGCACACGCCAAGCAAATGGGAAACCCCGTTAAAACGCTCGCCTTTATACACTATGCCGCTACCATCCTAATTATTTTGCGAGATGCACTACTAACATTGACTGCGACAATTGGATTCAACTGCCCACAAAAGACGCCGCAGATAAAACAATCTAACAGATATCATTGAGCCTGCGGAGATTCGACGGGGTGTTGCGGACATTATATTAAGACAGGGAGTTCGCGCTACTCAAAAACATTAAGAGATTGAGCTTGGGGTCAACCGCCAAGGGAAATAAAGTTCCACCGGAATATAGACGCTAGGAATTCACATTATCACTGCAGGTGCGACCGCAGCCTCTCGCAGGCAAGCTTAAGCTACCTCAGCATCCAAGCGCCCCAAGCCCTCAAAGAGCAGTTCTACATGCAACGAACCATTGGTATTGACGACTTTCCGAATACGAATTTCACCCAAGCGTCCGTCACGCAGGCGGATTCGGTATTCTGTTCCGTCTAAACGTTCGCTAATCTGTTTATTCAGGTGTAGGCAACCGCCCCACTTCACATAATTGCGGCTTGAGGAGATATACATGGGAACATCAGATAACAATTCCCGATCACCAAGTAATACACTGCCATGCGTCAAATCCATTGACTAACTCCATGCTATATATAAATTCACACCAAAATACGTAATTTAACCTATAGCATCCGTGCCAGTAGCTCTGTTATACCACAGCCCTAGCTTAATTCATCCCCCCCGTTCTAGATCAAAGCGCTTCAACCACCAAGCTATTTCATAACAAAAAGTAATAAAACGACCCTACTTAGCTGCCGATACCTAGCATTTTTGCCGCATTTGCTCTCATCATTTGATGTATTTCAGACTCCGAAAACCCGTCCATTTCCTCTGTCATTTCAGAGGGCCACAACAGTCCCTCTGGGTGCGGGTAGTCTGAGCCATTGACGATAGTCTCAACCCCGGCACTATTCGCAATGCGGCCGAAGTCATCCTCGTGAAAAGGCACAATTTTAAAGTGCTGGCGAAATACCTCGCTGGGAAGCCCCGGTTTTCCGTATGGCCAGCGGCTTTTATGGTCACCAAGCCGGTAAATCTTATCCATCGTTTTGAGCAAATGCGGTAGCCATGCTGCACCAAATTCCACAATGAGAAACTGCAAGCGCGGGAAGCGACCAAACAGGTTTTGGAATATGGTCGCGGCAAGCTGATCGACCACCGTCCGCTCCCCCATGCCAACAAACATATTAAAAGCCGTAAAGCGATGCGACGGTGGGTTCGCTGGCTCGCCCCACGGCGCTGCATACAGCTCTGTAAAAGGGCCACTACCGATATGGTAAGTCACGATCACACCCGCCTCCTGGACTCTCGCCCAAAAGGGATCAAAATGCGGATCAGCTGGCGAACGCCCCTCAATGGGGCCAGTATTAATATGAACTAAGCGGCAGCCTTCTTTTAATATGCGCTCCAGTTCCAGTAAGGCCTGGCCGACGTCCAGCAAACTCATCATGGCCGTTGAAAAAACTCGGCCGTCGCCACCCCAGCCCCAGTCTTCGGCTACCCAACGGTTAAATGCACGAATACTCGGGTAGGCGATATCACGGTGTTGAGGCTTGCGAAGCTGGTATTCGACACCACAGCCCAAGGTTGGAATCATCACACAGGCCTCTACGCCCTGCTCATCCATGCGCTTAAGACGCGCAGCTTTATTGATAAATTCTGGACAATCGATAGCGCGAATGGCATTGGCATTAACGGCGCCGCCGGTATCAACATCGCCTTTGAAAAAGGCCTTCATGGCACCTGGCGGCCCCACGTAATCCCCTACGCCTACGCTAAAGAAATTTAATCGCTCTTCCCCCAGCTTCATTACCCCGAAGCCATCGTCGCGCTCACGCTCTACCCATACTGTGCGATCGCGAAATTTCGCTTCGATATGACGACTAAAGCAGTCGTCAGGTTCGTAGTAGTGGTTATCGCAATCAATTAAAGAGTAGGGAAGTGGATTCATGGCATGGCACCTTATCGCAGACATAAGGTCACTTTACGCCGGCTCACAAAAGAACACACTAACCGCAGCAATCACTCGGCGGTGACAAAAAAGCTCACCGCCATCGGTGCAAGACGTCGATATAGGCGCAAATACTAGGCGGGGAAATAACGGCTAATTGTATCGGCAACGCAGGCCGGCCTGTCGCTGCCTTCAATCTCCACAGTGACCCTAACCACCGACTGGATCGCGCCCTTTATTTCCTCAACCGATACTAGCTCGCCGTTACCGCGCACTCGCGAGCCCACCGGCACAGGGGACGGAAACCGAATACGGTCACAGCCCACGTTGACGCCCATCGAAACACCCTGGACATCAATTATCTGTGGCAAAAATAGGTTAACAAGAGACAACGTTAAGTAACCGTGAGCAATACACTTACCAAATGGGCCATCTTTTGCCCGCTCCGGATCAACGTGTATCCACTGATGATCGCCAGTCGCGTCGGCAAATAGATTGATACGCTGCTGATCTATCTCTAGCCAGTCACTGCTTCCCAGCGCGCTACCTACCGCGGAAATCAGATCTTTGGGCTGTTTAAAAACGGTGGTCATATATGCTCCAGTGCTTGGCCGACTCCTTACTTTACAATGCCGTAGCATTCACAAAAGCAGATCGGATGTAATAACTCGGGGTTCTAAGATGACTTTATCACTCGAGCTTAAAAACACGGCATAGTCTATCAGGACGACAACGCCAACTTTGCACGCCAAATTCTTAGGCTAGCAGATCCGCTACAATGTAAGCTGTGCCACAACTTATCCGCATTAGCGTGTTCATAATGTAGCGCTAGGGGAAGGTTAGGAACTAAGTGCAAAAATCCATAAAAAATAATTGAAGGGCAGCAATACAGCATGACGATGTTCAGCCCGCAAGAAATCTGGAGCTGGCTCACTGGCAATATCGCTGGTTTAGGTGCGCTGCTTGCGGCCATTTTTGCCATACTCGGTGTGCTCTCGGCCTTAGAAGCCATATTAAAAACGCGAACTGCGCAAGGCGCCGTAGCGTGGGCTATCGTTTTAGTGGGCTTCCCCCCGGTATTCGTCCCCCTATACTGGATTTTTGGTCGCCGAAAATTCCGCGGTTATGCCCTTGCAAAACGCCACAGTCACTTGGAAATTGATGAGGTCGCACACGACTTACTCAGAAATTTCCCAGCCTTCGGAGCAGAGTCGAGCAGCAATGACCCTCGACTAATTGCCCTAGAGCAACTCACTACCCTGCCATTTTGCTCCGGCAATGAATGCCAGTTCTTGATCAACGGCAAAGCCGCATTTAATGAAATATTCACCCGAATTGACGCGGCAACAGACTATATCTTGCTCGAATTTTACATTATTCGCGATGATCAAATCGGCAAAGACCTCGCTGAACTACTGATTAAAAAGGCTCAGCAAGGCCTGAATATTTACGTCGTCTATGACGAAATTGGCAGTCTCAAGCTCGGCAGGCAGTATCTACAAAACTTGAGTGTACACGGCGTGAATATAATCCCCTTCAACAGCACCAAGGGCTTGGGAAATCGCCTGCAACTTAATTTTCGCAACCATCGCAAAATTGTTATTTGCGACGGCAACTACGCATTTATCGGCGGCATGAATATTGGCGATGAGTATCGAGACATGCACCCAGTACTCACCCCGTGGCGCGACACTGGCATCGCCATTACCGGACCAGCGGTGCTTGCGGTGCAACTGGCCTTCGCCGAAGACTGGTTTTGGGCGAAAGAGTCTCTGCCAAAATTGAGCTGGCAGACGAGTCAAGCAGAGGGGCGGTTAAATACCTTAGTACTCGCCACTGGTCCCGCCGACAATACCGACAGCTGCGCCCTATACTTCTTAAATATGATCCATCAAGCAAGGCAACGGCTGTGGATTGTAAGCCCCTATTTTGTTCCCGACGCACCGGTGATTCATGCCTTGCAGTTAGCGGCCATGCGTGGGGTCGACGTGAGGATCATGCTCCCCGCAAAACCTGACAAGCTCTTGATTCAACTTTCTTCTTATACCGCAATCAAAGAAACCCTCGATCGGGGTGTACAGTTTTATTACTACCAAGACGGTTTCTTGCATCAGAAAGTCATGTTAGTAGATGATGATATCAGCGTAGTCGGCACGGCCAATTTAGATAACAGGTCCTTTCGCCTCAATTTTGAACTCTGTGTTATCAATCACAGCACAGAATTTGCTAAGAAAATGGAAGATATGCTGAACGACGATTTTCAAAAATGCACCCAATTGCTGCCTAGGGAAGTGGCGCAATGGTCACTCCAACGTCGCATTTTGAGTCGTTGTGCCTATCTTTTCGCGCCACTGCAATAACGTATTTCTATGACCGAAGCCAGTCACATACCTCAACAACTGACCGCCTGCCCCGACTGCGATTTACTATTGCAAACTACGCAGGACGATCATCGCATGGAAGGTCGCTGCCCGCGCTGCAAAGCGGTGCTATGGAACTCGGCCAAACATACAGACACGATTAGTTTCGCTGCGGCCATCAGTGGCCTGATATTATTTTACCCTGCTATTACGCTGCCAATCCTAAAATTCAGCATGGTCGGGCAGAATGGCAGCAATTCTCTAATCGGCGGTATTTATCGCATGTGGATTGAGCAGGAGAAGATGCTCGCAATATTAATTTTGCTGTGCTCGCTCATTGCCCCGCTAATGCATTTACTGCTCACCGCGGTAGTGTGTTTGAGTATTCGACTGAATCATTTTCCGCCTCATTTCCCGCAGTGGCTCAAATACAAATGCTGGATGCAAAGCTGGAGTATGCTTGAGGTTTACGCAATGGGGATTATTGTCGCCTATGTCAAAATGATGCACGACGGCGATGTGAGCGTGTCTGGCGGCACCTATTGCCTATGTGCGCTTCTGCTCTGTGTTATTTTAAGCAGCCAATATTTCTACGAAGAACAAGCTTGGCAGCACTGGGAGCAAAATAAACCGGCATGACAATTAGCGCCCAACAACGCGGCATAGCGCGCTGCACGGAGTGCGGCAAACTCAGCCACCTGCCAGATCTAGGGGACAACTCGGTAGCTAGCTGCCCCCGCTGCAATGTCGCACTGAGCTTTCGTAAGCCGCAAAGCTTACAGCGCAGCTGGGCCTACACCGTGGCCGCCATCGCCTTACTACTACCTGCAAACATTTTACCCATACTCACTGTAATTAGCTTTGGACAGGGCGACCCCGACACGATCATGTCCGGCGTAGTAAAACTATGGGTATCAGATCTGCAAGCCATTGCCGCAATTGTGTTTATCGCCAGTATCGCAGTGCCGGTATTGAAGCTCGTGATTCTGATTATTTTAATGCTCGTCGTGCAACTGCAGCTGCCGCTAAATCGCCAGCAGTGCACCGTACTTTACCGCTTTATCCACTTTATCGGCCGCTGGTCCATGCTAGATTTATTCATGATCTCGATTTTGGTCACACTGGTACACCTCGGCAATATTGCCACCGTAGAGAGTGGCCCCGCCGCCACTGCCTTCGCCGCCGTGGTAGTACTCACTCTTCTGGCCGCAAACAGTTTTGACCCGCGCTTAATATGGGACTTAGATGATGAATGATCGCAATATATCGTCCGCTGTCGTCGCGCCAAAGCGCGGACTATCTGCTATTTGGCTGCTACCACTTATCGCCTTAGGCATCGCGGTATGGCTGATGTACAAAAGCCTAAATGACAGCGGGCTTAGCGTCACCGTCGCCTTCGACAATGGCAGCGGTATTAATGTCGGCAAAACCCCAGTCATTTATCAGGGGATCAATGTTGGTCAAGTGCAAGGTTTACAGCTCGATGACGATCTCGAAGGGGTCACCGCCACCCTCGAACTCTCCCGCCAGATAGAACCCCTGATTAAGAAAAACACCGAGTTTTGGCTAGTGAAGCCGCAGATCTCTCTTTCCGGCGTATCCGGCCTAGACACCCTAGTGGCGGGCAATTATATAAGCTTTAAACCCGGCGATGGCGAGGTCGCACAACACTTTGTCGCCTTGAATACACCACCACCGCAAACCAATAATTTACCCGGCCTTCGCTTGGTTTTAAACGCGGCTGAGCTTGGGTCCTTGTCGGTTGGGGCACCGGTGCTTTACCAACAAATCGATGTCGGTGATATCGAGGGCTACCAACTTAGTAACGACGGCATTGAAATAAATGTACGTATCGATCCGCAATACAGCCATTTAGTCAATAGCAGTTCCCGATTTTGGGCCCATAGCGGCGTTAAAATAAACGCTGGCCTGCAAGGTATCGATATTGAAACAGGCTCAATGGCCAGTATCTTAGCCGGCGGCATTGCCTTCGACACGCCCACAAAGGACGACAGCGTTGTCGATAACAACGCGCAATTCAAATTATTCAAAAACCAAGATCGTGCTAAAGGTAGCAAAATTGTCAGCGTTTACTTCCGCAACCCTGACGGTTTAAACGTCGGCAGCAATGTGCGCTTATTGGGCATGGATATAGGCAAAGTTGAGAGCTTAAAGTTTGTCGACAACAATCCCAACCTCGGCGCCAAAGTGAACCTTGCGATCTACTCTCCGCATCATCGCTACCTCAATGAGAAAACTGACTTTTGGCTAGTGAAGCCCGAGGTTTCCAGCAGCGGCGTTAGCGGTTTGGATGCCTTAATTGGCGGCCCCTATATCAATGTGAAGGTCGAGGGGAAAGGTGGCGCAACACCAGATCAATACACCGCATTACTCAAGGCACCAGACAGCCGCATTCAACAACCTGGTTTGCGACTAACACTACGCAGCGATGAACTAAGCTCCGTCAGTATTGGCAGCAAAATTTACTATCGTAAAATTGCGGTTGGCCAAGTTGAGTCGGTTGACCTTGATAAAGACGGTGTCAATATCGGCATCTTCATCCATGAACGCTATGCCACCCTTGTGCACCGCGAATCCCAATTTTGGAATGCCAGCGGCCTGAGTATCAGCGGCGGCTTAGGTGGCTTAGATATCCAAGCAGATTCGCTGGCCACCATTGTCGCAGGCGGCATCGCATTCCACACACCACAAGTCAGCAAGCCACAACTGGCATGGGAAGGACTGGGGTTCACGCTCTATCCAGACTTCCAAAGTACCTCCGCGGAGAAAGGGCGCGATATCAATTTATTTTTTGCCACCGGCAGTAACATAAGTAAAGGCACTGAAATCAAATACCAAGGTATCAAGGTAGGTGATGTCGTTTCCGTTGAGCTCGATAGCAATATGGATCGCGTAAAAGTGAGTGCGCGGCTTGCGCCCTCAGCCAAAGCTCTCGCTCGCACCGGCAGTCAGTTCTGGGTAGTACGCCCACAACTGGGACTGATTGGCACGCGCAACTTAGAGACCTTGGTAACAGGTAGCTATATAAGTGTTAGACCCGGCTCCGGCAGCATCAACACCAGCTTCGTCGCCTTAGATAAACCGCCGCCATTAAGCAAGCCCAGCAATGGTTTGAACTTAATCCTCACCGCCGCCCAGCGCGGGTCCATAAAAGAAGGCGTAAAGGTTTTTTACCGCGACATTCCGGTAGGCGAAGTGTTTGGCTATGAACTGGCCGAGGATGCAAGCCAAACCCTCATTCACATCAATATCGAGCCTCGCTATGCCAGCCTGGTGAGAGAGAACTCCCAGTTTTGGAACTCAAGTGGTATTGCGGTCAAATTCGGCCTGTTTAGTGGTGCCACAATTCGCAGTAAATCCATTGAGTCACTACTGGAGGGCGGGATTGCCTTTGCGACGCCCGGTGGCGACGAATTAGGCCCCCTTGTCAGCGACGGCAATAATTTTGTGCTGCATCAATCCGTCGACCAACAATGGCTAGACTGGACACCGCGAATTTCTTTGCCACACGAAGCCGACACAGGTGAGAACTGGCTGCGCGCGGATTAACAAGTTTTCACAACATCGCTACGCAGATAACGATACAATAGGCCCACCATGACACCCAGTGCGCGCGAACTCACGTGCACATGTCGTTTCCAATTACGCAGAAAATTACCCTGGGTGCCATAACGCAATTAGAGAACGTCAGTGTGTTAAAACCATCGAAACAAACTTTACTATCTGCAGCGGTTATCGCCACCTCTCTTGTCATCGCAGTCATCATCTTCGCCTTAAAACCACCTCCTGAAACCGTCACTATCGCGCCACCCGCACTCAACATCGACGTCGCGATTGCCGAAAAACAAACCTTATCTATCGCAGTTAACTCGCAGGGGACGGTTCAACCGCGTACAGAAACCATCTTAATTACCGAAGTGTCCGGCAAAATAATGGCGGTCGCCCCACAGTTTCAAAGTGGCGGCTTAGTAGAGAAAAACGATTTATTATTAGGTATCGACCCGCGTAATTACGAGGTAGAGGTAAAGCGTGCCGAGGCGAATGTGGCGACCTCTTTTAGTAATTTGATACAAGAAAAAGGTCGTGCAGCCGTCGCGAAAGAGGATATTAAAAAGTATCCACGCAACTATGCGAGTAAAGAGGCGCGCTACCTTGCACTGCGGCTCCCCCAGCTAAAAGAAGCACAGGCGCGCTTAGACTCTGCTAGAGCTGACCTTGCACACGCAAAAAACAATTTGGATCGCACTAAAATTCGCGCGCCTTATCGCGGCATTATTAAGGCGCGCAACGTCGACCTTGGCCAATTCGTTAGCTCTGGCAGCCAGCTTGGGCAGATCTTCGCCGTCGACATTGCAGAAGTTCGCCTGCCGCTTCCAGCCGACCGTCTCAACTACTTAAACCTACCTGATAGCAATTCGACTGAAACCCCGCAGGTTACCTTAGAAAATGAACTCGGTGGCACCTGGAGCGGCACGATAGTTCGCACTGAAGGCGTGCTGGATGAACGCAGCAGAGTACTGTTTGCTATTGCCAATGTGAATGACCCCTACGGCATCGAAAGCAACGGTGAGCCACTGCTTATGGGCAGCTTTGTAAAAGCAGAGATCAGTGGCCGACAAATGGAGGGTTTAATTGCCATTCCGCGCCACATTTTGCGAACTGGCAATAAAGTCTGGGTTCTGGACGATGAACAGCGTATCCGCAACCGCAACATTAAAACCCTGCGCACAGAAGGGAAACTTGTCTACGTATACGAAGGTCTCGATGACGGAGATATTATCTGCCTATCGACCATTCCAAATGCAGTAGCCGGCACCAAAGCACAGATCAACAACACAACCAGAACCAGCACGCTAGTTAGCGCGGCCGCCGAGCACGTCGCTGCCGCCCACAGCAAGACAACTGCCCTATGAGTAATGCCCCTGAGCTGGACACCACTAAGGGCGTCATTCCGTGGTTTGCCCGCAACTCCGTTGCCGCCAATCTCTTAATGCTCATTATTATTGGGGTTGGTCTGGGCTCTGCATTGAGCATACAACGTACCACCCAACCCGACTTTGAAATCAACGTCGTTCGAATTACGGTGCCTTACCCTGGCGCAACACCGGAAGAGGTAGAAAGCGGTGTTGTCTTAAAAATCGAAGAAGCCTTAAAAGATATCGAGTCAATCCAAAGCCTGGAAACCACGGCGGACGAATCGCTAGCGACTTTATCTGCCGAGGTCTATGACGGCTACGATACCCTTGCGGTAATGGACGAAATCAAAAGCGCAATCGACGGCATTGTCAGTTTTCCAGAGCAAGCCGAGCGCCCCATCGTCAATCGGGTTGAATTTAACAATCACGCGCTCAACGTTCAGCTCTTTGGCGACATTGATGAGCGCAGCATGAAGGAGTTGGCTCAGCAGGTAAAACAAGAGCTCACCCTTGATGAAAATATCGCCTACGTACAGATCAACGGTGCTCGCGACTTTGAAATCAGTATTGAAGTGCCCGAACACACCTTACTTGAATACGGATTAACCCTGAACGAAGTTGCCGAGGCCGTTCGCCGCTCTTCATTGGACTTGCCAGGCGGCGCTATAAAAACTGTTAACGGTGACATTTTACTCCGCACCCGCGGCCAGGCGCGAAGCCAGCACGAATTTGAAAATGTTGTACTTATCACGAATCCCGACGGAACCCGCCTCACCCTCGGTGACATTGCAACGATAAACGACGGCTTTGTCGAACAAGATGGCTTCGCGTTTTTTGACAGCCAAATCAGTATCGGCCTGCAGATTTTTGCAGTGGGGGATCAGGACTTAATCAAAGTCGCTACCGCAGCCAAAAAATATGCCGAAGCGAAACGCCCAAGCTTGCCCGAGGGTGTAAGTATATCAACCTGGGCCGATGTGACCTTTTACTTGGAAGGTCGCATGGACATGATGATGAAGAATCTCGGCATGGGTGCCTTATTAGTTTTTATTGTGCTGGGCTTATTCCTCAATATAAAACTCGCTTTCTGGGTCATGGTCGGACTCCCCATCTGTTTTCTTGGCACCTTTGCAATGATGCCAATTGTCGACATTAGCCTGAACATGCTGAGTCTATTTGGCTTTATTTTGGTACTCGGTATCGTCGTTGACGACGCTATTATTATTGGTGAAAGCGCCTACGCAGAAGCAGAGAACAAAGGTCACTCCATCGACACGGTTATCACTGGCGCCCTGCGCGTAGCGACACCGGCCACCTTTGGCGTACTCACCACTATCATGGCCTTCTCACCCACCCTATTTACCGAAGGTGCATTTTCGCCGTTCCCCGAAGCGGTGGGCTGGGTCGTTATTTTGTGTTTGGTATTCTCCCTCGTCGAATCCAAATGGATATTACCGGCACATCTTGCTCACAGCAGGCCTGGCACCAGCGGCGTGTGGCTCAAACTCGATAAAATTCCGCGTTACTGCAATGCCAAACTTAGTAATTTTGTAGAAAACAGCTACCGCCCCTTCATTCACAAAGCAATTAGCAATCGCTATCTCACCGGCTCAGTTTTCACCGCCATGTTGATTATTACGTTGGGATTGGTAGCTGGCGGAATTGTGCGATTTGTGATGATTCCCGAGGTACCGGCGGACTTTGTTAGAGCCAACCTTGAAATGGTTGAGGGCACTCCGGAAGCGCAAACACGAAAAGCCTTTGAGTATATGGATCAGGCCCTGCGAAATGTCGATGCTGACTATCAGAGCAGCCACCCCAACTCGTCGAATAAGCGTTTAGTCAATCACGCCCTCGCCTACGGATCATCTGGCCGCATGGTGACCTTTATGGTGGAACTGACCAAAAACGAACTACGCGACATCGATGGCGATGAGGTAGCGCGACGCTGGCGCTCTGAGATTGGCAATATACCTGGGGCCAAAACCCTTTCCGTCAGCAGCGCTGACCAAACATCAGGTCCCGCTATTTCACTAAAACTCAGCAGCAACTCAAGCGCGGAACTCGACGCAGCAGCTAAAGAGATAGAAGAAACATTAAGTCACTACAAAGGTGTGTTTGATATTCGCAATGGCGCCAGCTCGATACAAGATGAGATTGTGATAGATATTAAACCCAGCGCCGAAGTATTAGGTATTTCCTCAGCCTCACTGGGACGCCAACTGCGGGACGCATTCTATGGCGCCGAGGCGCAGCGAATTCAGCGCGGCAACGACGAAGTGAAGGTGATGGTGCGCTACCCACCTGATGAAAGAACTGCGATTTCTGATTTGCAAAATATGTATATCCGCTCCAACGACAATGCCTATGTTCCCTTGAGCAGCGTCGCCAATTTAAGCATCGAGCCTGGCTTTAGCCAGTTAAAACGTATCGATGGTGAGCGCTCCATCACAGTCACTGCGCAAGTGGACAAAACCTTCACTGCACCTGACAAAGTGACATCAACAATTATGAATACCTTGATTAAGGACACCTTCCCAAATAAGTATCCTTCCGTGATAGTTCAGCTAAGTGGAGAAAGTGAAGAAAGTGGTGTGCTAATGAAAAGTTTAGCCATTGGCTTTGTACTGGCATTGTTCGGCATTTATGCGCTACTGGCCATTCCACTGCGCTCCTATTTACAACCCCTTATCATCATGGGCGTTATTCCCTTCGGTATCATCGGCGCGGTGGTGGGTCACATCGTGTTGAATATGTCGTTTAGCATGATGTCTTTCTTCGGTGTCATTGCGCTTTCCGGAGTCGTGGTTAACGACAGCCTAATAATGGTCGATTTTATAAACTCCGCCATTGCCCGTGGCGAAAACATTCTCAAGGCAGTAGTCGACTCTGGCTGCCTGCGCTTTAGGGCAATCCTGCTTACCTCGTTAACTACGTTCTTCGGCTTATTACCAATGCTGTTAGAAAGCAGTGTTCAAGCGCAGTTTGTGATTCCCATGGCGGTGTCACTGGGTTTCGGTATTATCTTCGCCACCGTGATTACGCTAATCCTAATACCCTGTCTTTATATCGTGCTAGAAGACTTTAAGCGCCTAACCGCCCCATCGCCAGACAAGGCATTAATTGGCGATAGTCACTAGTACTCCTTCAACATGATATTGAAGGAGTACTAGAAGGGCCAAAACGCCCACAGGGCAACGATAAGCGAAAACGCCGCAGCAATTAACACCCCCGCTGCGGCAACGTCTTTAGCCTTGCCCACCAACTCATGGGTTTCTGGCACGGCGGCATCGGCCAAATATTCAAGTGCCGTATTTAGTGCCTCAGCTATCCAAACTAAGGTAATTGCCAGCATCAACAGAATCCACTCTACTGAATTCAAACCGGTCAACACCCCCAAGGCCAGCACAGCAATTGTCGCCACCAAATGAATTTGCGCATTGCGCTGTTCAATGATCATTGTCATCAAGCCGTTGAAGGCATAACGAAAACTGGCAAGTCGCGCCGGCAGTGAAAAGCCATGCTCTTCACGACGGTGGCGTTCTGTTTTTTGCTTCATCGCGGTACCATACCCATTTTAATCTGCGCGGAAAGAGTGATCATGCCTGAATTCAAACATATCTCACCACAAGATGCTCACGCAATGATAGAGGCCGGTTGTCAGCTCGCCGACATTCGTGACGAACAGTCCTACGCCACAAGCCACATTCCCAAGGCGGATCATTTAGATAACCACAATTTGCAGCGATTTATTGAGCAAGCTGATCCCGACCAGGCACTCATCATTTATTGTTATCACGGCAATAGCAGCCAAAGTGCAGCGCAATATTTTGTTGAAAAGGATTTTACCGAGGTTTACAGCATGGACGGGGGATTTGAAATGTGGCGCCAGCTGTATCCGCAGAATACCGTCGCCAACTAACACCGAGGAGCGCAGGTGATGTAATCGAATTTGCACTGCCCTGCCGCTCAATATCAACGATGACGGTGAGGCAGTCACTATGCATTTGTCTATCGCCGTTTTATTATTTTTTCTGACGCATAAAACCACGACATGCTTAACTAAGTCGACGTTTTGCTGCTGCGCAATTTATTGCTGACGCCGCTCGATGACAGGATCGCGAAATTCGATCACCTCACTAAAATCGACATACACCATATGATCATAGCGATGCACCTTCATCAGCACGTAGCGCATACCTATCCGCGGCCTCCTTCCAAAACCATGCGCTATCAGGCCAGGCTGATTTTATTCATCAGGGTTGTGAGCGGCGACGCTAGAATCAAGCGCAACACCGTGATCTATAACATGAAAGGGGTTGGGCACTGCACGACAGGTTTAAAGCCGTAGACGCAAACCTGTTTACATCACTAGGTGGCCTAGCGATGTAAACATTCAAATGCGCTACTTCGCACATCAATAGACATTCGAAATTAATTGCCTCACGGCGCAACGCACATGAGGCAATAGGCGTAAACACCACGACTATCTTGAAGCTTTAATACATCGTTCCAGGCTGGCAGGACACTATTAAGAACGGAGATAAGCGGTGAAGACACGCTGAAAGCGCTTTTTACCATACCGGAGCCAAGTATCATTCGCATCAGTTCCTCTTCAGGACTGAGTGGCAAGGTCAGCAGCCGCGAATTAGCTGCGCTAATGCCAGCCAAGTTTGCCGCAGAATCAACCGCCTGCTGCAAACCGCCCAGTTTATCCACCAAGCCAAGCTGATGTGCATCTATGCCACTCCACACTCGCCCTTCGGCAATGGGCTCAACTTGCTCAACCAGCTTATTGCGGCCGTCGGCAACAATAGTGATAAAACGACGATAGCCGTATTCAACACCAGATTGAATAGTCCTCGCCAAGATTGGATCTAGCGGCAAATCAGGGCGCAATTTACCCGCCACCGCCGCAGTGCCTACACCGTCGGTACTAACACCGAGACCCTGCAACAAATTGTCTACCGTTGGAAAGGCGCCAAAGATACCGATTGATCCTGTCAGGGTTGCCGGTGTCGCCCAAATTTCATCCGCACTTGCTGCGATCCAGTATCCGCCCGAGGCCGCCATGCTGCCCATTGAGACAACTAGAGGTTTACCGGCTTCTTGCAGTTTTTGCAGCTCCGCGCGAATAACTTCTGAGGCAAAGGCCGAACCGCCGCCGCTGTCGATACGCAGCACTAGCGCTTTGATATCATCGTCGCGACGCGCCTTGCGAATTAACTGTGCCAGACTATCACCACCGATGGTGCCAGTGGGTTGCTCACCATCGACTATATTGCCGCTGGCAACAATAATCCCTACTGACTCCTTCACCTCAACTAAGAGGTTGCGATTCAACATGAGATAATCACGATAGTAACTTTGCTTAAAACTACCGTCTTTGTTTTCACCAACACGCTCAATGAACATTTCTCGCAACATTGGCCGGCTAATAATGCCGTCTACAAATCCGTAATCTAAAGCGGCCTGCGCAGCGTCGCCACCGACTTCAGCCATCACCTTATCGATGTGGTTCACGTAATAATCAAATTTGCTGACGCTAATACCACGCCGCTCAACGATGGTGTCACGATACAGAGTCCAAAGTTGATCAAGCCACGCCCTGTTCGCTTCTTTGGCGGCGTCAGACATATCGTCGCGCAACAGCGGCTCGACCGCAGACTTAAAATTACCAACTTTAAATACGTGGAAGCGTATTTTTAATTTTTCAATCGCCTCGCGGAAGTAATTGCGAATGACGGCAAAACCCTCAATACCGACGCCGCCCATATTGTGAACAAAAATCTGGTCGGCAAAACTCGCCAATAGATACTGATCTTGATTGTAGTGATTCGCACTGGCAACGATGGTTTTGCCGCTTTGACGAAATACCTTTATTGCTTCGGCCAGTTCCAAGGTCTTACTCATGCCGATATGATCCAGCTCGTCGAGGTGCAAAAGCAAAACCTCGATACGCGGATCATCCGCCGCCAGCGAAACCGTTTCGATTAAATCTGCCAGCAGCGTTTCTCTCGGTAAGCCCTGAGCACTGAGCTGAGTTAATGCATCAACCGCAGATAATTGGTCGACGACAACACCTTCCGGAGCAAGCACCAAGACCGCGCCATCGGGTACCGTGACATCTTTTACCGACGTAAAAAGGGCCGTCGCAATTGCGACAACAATCACCAGAAAAATGATATTCAAGGTCCAACGTCTGGCGCCGTCAATAAAGCCGCCAAGCCTGGAGAAAAATCCTCGTTTTTTATTATCACTCATACCGGCTCACTCTCCTGCGCTGCACTTTCGCGCAGCATTTGCGCCTGCCAGCGAATAAACACTGTCGCACTGCAGAACAGCACTACCACCATGCCCAATTCAATATAATTAAACCAAATAGCCAGGGATGAGAAAGCCTCAGTCACCGCCATCACAAAGTACAACAAGCTGGCAAAGCACATCCAGGCAATTGCACGCAATTGCGCCTTAAAAATACCCGGCGCAAACATAAGCATCGGTGCAACACGAATAACCCAAATAGTAATACTTGGTTGGCGGCCCTCTTGAACCCACACCCAAGTCCCAAGAGTCAGCGTAATTAAAAAGCCAATGTAACTTATCTTCATCAGCGCTCCCGCAAAAGCAGCGCGTTTTTCTAATGCCGTCATGAGCACCTCAGTGTTGCAATTGTTTACTTAAAATAGCAACGCGCTTACCCAGCGCCGCCGCCAATTCAAGTTCTGTTTCATCGACTGGGCGTCCATTTTGTCCAGCCACATGCGACGCACCATAGGGCGTACCGCCGCTTTGGGTGGCACTCAAGGCGGCCTCACTGTAGGGAATGCCGGTAATTAACATGCCGTGATGCAATAAGGGCATCATCATCGTCAACAGGGTGCTTTCTTGTCCGCCGTGCAAACTGGCGCTAGAGGTAAATAACGCGGCTGGCTTGCCGATTAAGGCGCCGCTCATCCACAGGCCCGATGTACCATCTAAAAAATATTTAAGCGGCGCGGCCATATTTCCGAATCGAGTCGGACTGCCCATCACTAAACCTGCACAGTGACGTAAATCATCCTCAGTTGCATACAGGGCACCGTTTTCAGGAATGTCATCAGCTGTCGCCTCACACACAGCCGACACGGCCGGCACAGTGCGCAGTCGCGCTTCAACACCGGCCTGCTCCACACCGCGGGCAATATGCTGGGCGAGCTTTTCTGTTGCGCCGTGACGGCTGTAATACAGCACCAATACGTAAGCTTCGCTCACAAAAGACGTCCTTTTAATAAAGTCATAAATTACATTCCAAACTAAACAGGACTTCTCATTCAGACATGAGTGCCAATACGTTTTCAGGAGGACGACCCAATACCGCTTTATCGCCTTTTACAACGATTGGCCGCTCTATTAATTTAGGCTCTGCAAGCATCGCGGCAATCAGTTTCGACTCAGACAAGCCGGTATCAGCCAAACCACCCTCTTTATATGCGGTCTCACCCTTGCGCAACAGTTGCCGAGCACTTATTTCTAACTTGGCTAATATTTTCTTGAGCTGAGCTGCGGTCGGAGGCGTATCAAGATACAAAACAACCTCGGGCTCAACACCATTATCCGTCATTAGCTGAAGGGTTTGCCTAGATTTGGAGCAGCGCGGATTGTGGTAAATGGTATACTCAGACATATCACTCTCGATCTAAAATAGTAATCACAAATTTATGGCGGGTATTATACACGCCCGATACCAACTCGAACCGTCATTGAGCATTTAATGAAAACTTCGACATCACTGGCTTTAATCTGCTTATTATTTTTAGGACTAGCTGGCTGTAGCAAACCGGATTTCCAAACCTTATCTGGCAGCAACGGCAATTTCGCTCAAGATAAATGGCTAATAGTCAATTACTGGGCAACGTGGTGTGGTCCCTGTCGCGAAGAAATCCCAGCCCTAAACGACTTCGGCGCAGCGCGCAGCGACGTCAAAATCTATGGCGTCAACTATGATAATTTAAGTGGCGAGGCCCTACAGGCAGCCGTTGACGAAATGGGTATTAAATTTGAATCCATGCTGATTGACCCCGCCCCGCAGTTAGCAATCCCGCGCCCTCGAGTGCTGCCAACGACCTTGCTAATCGGCCCCAAGGGCAGCTTGAAGGCGAGCTTAACCGGGCCGCAAACGGCGGACAGCTTAAGCAAGGCAATTTTAAATGCCAGCACTCTAGCGCCATAGCAACGCGCTTACCCGAACTCCCATCATGTCATCGTTAAAAACCAATTCCGCGGCAGCGTCATCTCGCGCCGCTGCACCATAGCAAACATGCAGAGGCAGCAAGTGCTCTTCGCGAGGATGGCTAAATCTCGCCTGTGGCGCCGTCGCCCAATTGATTAAACGACGCTCACGGTCGCTTGGACTTATGACTCTGTCCGTGCAGGTTTCGACTAGCCAGTCATCAAATTCAACAGCGCGCGCCGCCGCATCTACGTAAGAAAATGCCCGCAGATTGTGAAAGGACAATCCCGAGCCTATAAGTAACACGTTTTGTTCCCGGAGCTTGCGCAAAGCGCGGCCCATCGCAATATGCGCGGCGGGGTCGAGAGACTTTAACAAGGACAGCTGAATACAGGGGATGTCGGCCGCGGGGTACATCAAGGTCAGGGGCACAAACATACCGTGATCAAAACCACGCGAGGGATCAATCCGCACCGGAATTCCAGCTTCCTCCAATAAGTCACGAACACTCTGGGCAAGCGCAGGGTTTCCGGCAGCTGGGTAGCGCAGCGCATAACTTTCTTCGGGAAAGCCGTAATAATCAAAAATCAAATCAGGCTTCGCTGCCCCTGTCACAGAGGCTTGATCAGCCTCCCAGTGTGCACTCACCAAGACAATGGCCGAAGGGGCGCCCAATTGCGGCGCGACTCCTTTTAAAAATGCGCTAAGCTGGCGGTGCCCCGGATCCCCTAATAAGGGTAAAGGGCCGCCGCCATGAGGAATAAACAATACGGGGGCAAGCGCTGAGCCCGCCGCCGGAGGTTCTGAGCTTATGTGTGCCACTGGGTTTTACCCACCATTAATATTCACTCCATGTCAGCGCCGACGCGGTCAGGGCTGACTGCCAATGCGCCATCATTTGCTCGCTGTAAGCCACCAAGATAATTTCGTTAACGGTGGCGTTATCCCCACACCCCATGACACTATCATTGATGGCCGCAACGGCGACGCGCGTAGCCGCTTCGTGCGGGTAACCATACACTCCGCAGCTAATAGCAGGGAAAGCGAGACTTTTTACCCCCAGCTCATTTGCGATGTCCAGGCAGCGCTGATAACACGAGGCCAATAACGCGGGCTCATTCTTTAATCCACCTCGCCAAATAGGCCCGACCGTGTGAATTACAAACTTGGCAGAAAGCAAAAAACCCGGACTAAATTTAGCATCGCCCGTGTCGCAGCCACCCAGCCCGCGACAATAGCTCAATAACTCCGGACCCGCCGCGGCGTGAATTGCGCCATCGACACCACCGCCGCCCAACAGGCTATTTTTTGCAGCGTTCGCAATAGCGTCTACACGCAAACCACAAATATCCCCTTTGAATAACTTAAACTTCGTCACTGACCGCACTTTCAATAAATTCATCACGCTTCATATACATCAGCAGGGTTTGATAAACCTGCGGATCGTTCAATAAATCCATATGATTTATGCCCCGTGCAAGCCAACAATTTTCTGCGGCAAAACCCATATCAGCGTTCGGCTTTTCATGGCGCCCCAGCGCGCTAGCAACCGTCACCAATCCATCCCCAAGCACGTCGTCACTAAAATTCACCGCGTCGCCAATCGTCGCCGCCGCAATCGCATAGCAGGGAACCTTTTCGGGTATGCTCTGCAGGCAGCGCTGATCACCGGCCATCGCAAATCGATCACGATTATTCCAATCTTCATCAATAATATTACCGTAGCGTAGATCGGTAATGCCGCTGCTGCGGATTTTTGCCAAACGCGCGAAAGGTGCACTGAAGGGGTTGCTGTCTAAAATCACGTCGATCCAATTGCCACCGCGCTCAAGCAAAGCGCCATGGTGGGGCGTACCTAGACAAATTAATTTGCGCAGCTGCGCGGGCCAAGTGTGACCGCCCTGCTCCCCGTAATAGTAGGCACTGCGCGACACCAAGCCCCCCATGCTGTGGGCAATAATATAGAGCTCCGCACCACTTGGAGAGTGTGATGACAAAGTCTGTAAAAGATCCGCTAACTGACGCCCGTTCTGCGATACATGCAAGCCAGAGTTATAGCGGAGATAAATAGGTGTAATGCCGAGATCCCGCGCCAGAGCTTCGCCATGATCGTGGCCGCGACGCAGCCACTGCAAATCATTCATACATAAGCCGTGGATAAAAATAGCAACTCGACCACCGGCTTTAGTCATAAACTCGGAAGTATCTTCGACTGCCAACTTCTTGCCATTGCTTCGTAGACTCATCGTAATGGCGAGGGGATTTCGCTTGTCGTTTAAGTGATCACCCAAGACGCCGTTTAAAGCCGACACTACCGCACCGTGCCCTGGCGAGCGATCCTGCTCGCCAATGGACTCCGTCAAATGTCGTATCAACGCCTCTAAGCCCAAACCAACTAGGCCGTTTATGCCCCTGATACTGCGATACACCAAACCGGTAATGCCACGAGTGCGCGGCGTAGGTTTCGTATTAGCGCCCGGGATCGAGTCAGTAGCGGAGTCTGCCGAATCTAAAGTGCCACCCAAATTTAGAATCGCGTGATGTAAACCTTCGGCAATATTAGTGACACCGGAAATCGCGTCGATGGTTAGGCGACCGACGCCAAGAAGATCTTTAGAGTGGCTTACTAGGGTCTGTTGCCGTTTCATCACCACCCCTGCTGGAGGTCATTTTTCCGTCTGGCAAGGCAGAAGGAGCGCGGTTTGGTGGTTCCAAATAAGCGACTGAGAGTCTGCCCCATGAGCGTAGCGAGTGCTTTGGGTATAACGCCGCTAGACGGAAAAATGGCCCCAGCGGAACGCCGCCCGGCCCTTTGGGTTGCGCCTGAAAGCGCGCCACTTGTCGTTGCTCCTCGCTCATTTGGAACCACCAAACCACACTCGTCGCGTCCCGGCGGGGTTCCGCTAAATTGGCGCGCTTTCAGGCGCAACAGAGGAGGTGATGAAACGGAAACAGACCCTAGGGGGTTTTGCATAGCATTTTTACCGCGAGTCCCTGCCAATCAGCAGGGCACGCCAGAATGTAAACCAAGGGCCTACAAATAAACTGATGGGTACCCAGCATCGACGGCTGGGTGGAGGCACAATATCGTCATTAGCACGGTCGTCAGCGCCAATGATCAGACGCCAATACTGGCGAGCTTCACCATAATATCCTTTAATACCCCGGCCGTGGTCGGGTGCTCTACCTCAAAGCTAGACACCAACTCCTCAAGCCGGTCCTGCAAACTACTGTCTTCCAACACAAATTGGGGGCCGGTGCCTAACTCGCGGTCAATATCGTCGACCAGAGCGTGTAATTTCGCTCGATTAGCGTCATTTACTGCGAGCACGTCAATTTCTTTTTGGAGCGTAACTAATTGCTCATGCAAGTGTTTTGGATCCATTGCTATTCTCCGCTGCGTTAACCTTGAGCATAGCAAGTCTCACCGGCAACGCACAGTCGAAGATGGCAATGTTGCACTCGGCCTGCTCACACTAGTGACAACTTCGCTTCAATAGACGCATGCTTTCTTGATAGCAGGCTTGCAACATTTCTTCTTCACCTGCCGCTTCATAGTGACGTGACAACATCTGCAGCGATATCTCCACGTTGCGGTGCAGCGACAAGCCTCTGCCCTGCGGGCTGCGCAGCACTTTTAAAAGATGATGGTGGACCGCCAGCAAGCAATGCCGTTGCAGGCAACTGTCGCGACAACGGCCAAAACACTCTGCCAGAAAATGCCCCGACACCATATAACGATCAATATTGCTAAGGGTCGGATAATGGTCATTGTTAAGCAACATTTCGCTCAACTCAAAGCTACAGCCCAAATATTTAAGTGCCGCCTGCCAATCCTTCTGAGCAAACGCTTCACGCCCCGCCTCCATCCACTCATCCCAGCGGTGCTCCGCCACAATTTTGCTGCGCTTTAGCTGCTGCCGGTGAGCCGAACATAAAAACTGCATCGCCATAGTGATCCCCTGTCATGTTCTATATGGGAGTGATATTAAATGATAATCATTATCATTTAAAGCCCTGAGTTTAATAATTTATGCTTTTAGCGACAAGTGGCGAATGACCAGCTAAAAGACCGAATTAGCCATTGCCCTATCACAGCCACTTCGCGAGACTGACGGCAATAAAATAAAAGGATCAGACCATGAGCATTCAACAATTATTTTCATTGCACGGCGACGTCGCCCTTGTCACTGGCGCGGGTCGCGGAATTGGCCGCGCTACCGCCATCGCCTTTGCAGAAAGCGGCGCCTCCGTGATTTGTGCTGCACGAACTCAGGCGGATATCGATGAGAGCGCCGAACTTTGCAATGCCGCCTTGCGTAAATACCACCCCAACAGCGGCGCCAAGGCCGTGTCCATAAGCTGCGATGTCAGCGACGAAAGTGCTCTGGAAAACCTAGTCACAAAAAGTATCGATGTCTTTGGCAAAATCACTATTCTGGTGAACAACGCCGGCGGTGCCTACCCCAACGATCCGTTGAAAACCACCGCCAAAACCTTCAATCGCGATTTTAACTTCAATGTCACCAGTGCGTTCAATCTCACTCGACTTTGCCACCCGTATTTGCTCGAACACAATGGCAGAGTCATCAATATTATTTCTGCCTCGTCGCGCTATTCCCAGGCCGGATTCAGCAGCTACGGAACAGCAAAAGCCGCACTAGAACAACTTACTAAATTGCTGGCCGCTGATTTTGCACCCTCGATCCGAGTAAATGGTGTTTCACCAGGAACCATATTGACGGAGGCGCTGGGACAATATCTAAACGATGAAGTACAAGAAAAAATGACGGCGCTTACCCCAATGAAGGCGCTGGGGGAGCCGCAAGACATTGCCGCAGCAGCGTTATATTTAGCAAGCAACGCATCGCGCTGGGTAACCGGTAAAATTATTGAAGTAGATGGTGGTGCCGAATCGACCACTTGGCCGTTCTAAACCTCAGTTTTTTCTAAATCCCCCGCTTTCGCGAAGCTCAACGTGTGCTTTTTAGCTGCGTTGCGATTGTGATTGCCGCTGCGTCCATGTGTATAATTGTCGCTGTTTTCATCTGCTGCCGCGAATCATCCAGCTTCGCGGGCCAGCTTCTCCTCTACTTAATCCGCAAGGGTATAAACAAATATGGACGCGAAAGCACTAGAAGAATTGATCGCACAGTATGCACCCAATGCGACCGCCATCGGGATACAAGCAGCCACTGCGCTTACCCTGCTGCTCGTCGGTTACTGGGGCGCAAAATTTATCTCGGGGCTAACCCGCAAATCGATGGCAAAACGCAGTATCGACGCCACGCTTACCAATTTCATCTCCAAATTAGTGTTCTGCATTATCTTTGCTTTGGTTGCCATTCCGGCTTTAGCTGAAGCAGGTATACAAACCGCGTCCGTTATCGCCGCCTTAGGTGCCGCCGGTTTAGCAGTTGGCTTAGCATTGCAAGGCTCGCTGGCGAATTTCGCCGCCGGTGTATTGCTTATCGCGTTCCGCCCATGCCGCGTAGGTGACTGGATCGATGCCGGCGATTGCTCCGGCACCGTGGAAAGCATTAGCTTATTTTCTACTATTTTACTTACCGGCGACTACAAACGCATTGTCATTCCCAATGCCAGAGTAATGAGTGGCCCGATCACCAATTACAGTGTCATGCCCCGCCGTCGGATTGATTTAGTTGTAGGCATCTCCTACGACGCTGACATGCGCACCGCCATTAAAATTCTAGAAAAACTAATTCAAGCTGACGAACGTATCCTTAAAGACCCAGCGTCAACCGTCGCTGTATCGGAGCTAGGCGACTCTTCGGTCAACTTAATTTGTCGACCCTGGGTTGCCACGGCCGACTATTGGCCAACGCGTTGGAAAATGATCGAAGACATTAAAACCGAGTTTGACGCAGCTGGCGTGGGCATCCCTTACCCGCAAATGGATGTGCACGTTCACAAGCAAGACTAAACGCTTTAACCACTGACAGAGAGCGCCTGCGAGTCGCTCTCTGTCAGTCCAAGGCCAACATCTATCTCATCAAAAGGTACACAATGAACTATTTTACTAGCACTCTGGTAGCTGCAGCTGCCACCGTGGCAGCCAACGCCGCATTCGCCCAAGACGCGGCAACTAAACTCTGGAAAGGCGACGTCGAGTTTGGCTATTACCAGCAAGATGGCAATACTGAAGAATCCAGTGTTGTCAGCAAAGCCAATGGCAAACGCAAGAACGGTCAATGGACTTACGATATTTCTGCAGAGGCACAAAATAGTGAGACCACTGGGGTGCGATCTGCCGAGCGTTATTTTTTAAACAATCGCCTGGCTTATGACTTCAGCGAGTTCAACTACACCTTCGGTTACGCGTCCGCTGTTAAGGATCGCTTCAGCGGCTTCGTCTATCAAGCCACGGTGGCTGGTGGCTATGGTCGCCGACTATTAAAAAACGACCGAATTACCTGGGACGCTGAAGTGGGCCCCGGTGCCCGTGTGAGTGAATTTGAAACCGAAAGTGACGCCGGTGACGGCCAAATCACCGAAGCAATTCTTCGCATGTCGACCGACTTCGCTTGGGCACTATCAGAAACCGCTACATTTGAGCAAAAGCTAACCGTTGAAAGTGGTGACGAGAATACGGTTTCAAGATCGATTACATCATTAAAAACTAAAATAGTTGGTGGCTTAGGACTAAAGATCAGCTACACCATGGAATACAACGAAATAGTGCCCAACGACACCGTGCATATGGATCGCGAAACTGCGGTTACCGTGGTTTACAGTTTCTAAACGCACTTCCGATCGCTATTTTCGCGAACAAGCCAAATCAGCGATCGAGAATCTAAGCCTAAGAGTGACATGACAAGTTGCGCCGAAGTCAGCCATTTACTCATGTCATTCTTACATTTAAAAAGCGGCTCGGCCGCGCAGCGCCAATAAGAATTTTCCTTTCCATCCCTAAATCCCCCTGCTACCGCTAGCAAACTTTATATATAACGATCTAACTCATCTTGCAAAGCGACGGTATTCATAACGCGAAGTTGCCCATATGCAAGCGCGATGGTGCCATCTGCCTCTAAGCGTTTTAACTCTCGACTAATGGCTTGCCGCGACACGCCCAGCATTTTTGCCAGATCCTCTTGAGGAAGATGGACATTAATCAACACGCCGGGCTTGTCATCTTCCACGCCGTAAAACCTCAGCAACTCCAATATCCGCTGCGCTAACCGTGCAGCCAAAGGAAAAAGTGCTACGCCTTCGACATAACTCAATGCCAAACGCAGCTTTCGGCACAGCATGGGAATAAAATATTGGTATAGCTCTGGCTTTGACTTGAGCAGGGCATCGAATCGCGCACTGGGTAAAAATAATACCGCGCAGTCACCCATTGCGAAGGCGTCAAGGCTTCGTGGCAAACCATCCAACAGAGATACTTCGCCAATCCAATCCCCTGGCTCCACCAACATGACCAGCAACTCTTTACCGTCTCGGCTGCTATTGCTCAGCCGAATGCGGCCTTGCACCACCCCAAACAGGCCATCTCCATCGTCACCTTGGGCGTACACACACTCGCCATCGGTAAGTTGTTTTAGCACACTCACCGCCATTAACTCTTCCACTATATCTGCGGGCAAGCCTGACAGAAGCGGATTGGCGGTCAGAATTTCACGTTTATCAATCACTATATAGGTCCGTTATGCTAGGGGCTGTTGGCAGTTACGCTGATATCCAACAGTGTAACTTTGTTGACAGATTTTTCGATGCAAAACTTCGACACTGGGCTATAGATTAAGATTGCACCTAAAAAATAGGGATCAACGCCCATGGCAACAAGCACTTCACTTAAAGATCGTGTCTCCGCAGAAGAATGGCAACTGCGGATAAACTTGGCAGCGGCATACCGCCTTGTCGCCCTTTTTGGCTGGGATGATTTAGTTTTTACCCATATTTCTGCGCGGGTACCTGGTCCAGAGCATCATTTCTTAATTAATCCCTACGGTATGATGTTCGAAGAAATTACCGCTTCGTCACTGGTAAAAATAGATTTGCGCGGTGAAAAAGTTGAAGAGTCACCTTATCCCGTGAACCCGGCGGGATTCACCATTCACAGCGCGATTCATCAAGCCCGTGAAGATGCACACTGCGTTATGCACACCCATTCTCTAAATGGTGTTGCTGTGTCCGCTCAGCGCGACGGGGTGCTTCCCCTGTCGCAACAGTCAACACTTGTACTAGCCAGCCTCGGTTATCACGATTACGAAGGCATTGCATTGAATGAGGATGAAAAACCCCGCTTGGTAGCAGATCTAGCAGATAATACCTTTCTGATGCTGCGCAACCACGGGCTGCTTACCGTCGGCAACAACCCCGCGGATGCCTTCCTCTCTATGTATATATTTGAAGCCAGCTGTATGATCCAAGTGCGCGCACTGGCGGGTAATCGCGATTTGACACCCATCAATCCCGCCATTGTTGATGGCGTAAAAGAAGCCGCCAGAATTGTTACCGGCGGACTTTTCGGCGGGATTGCCTGGCCTGGATTACTTCGCAAATTAGACCGCCAAAACCCCGGCTACGCAGAATAAAAGGAGCTCACTATGACTACCACAAACAAGGAATTACAGCATTTCAATAGCTTTGCTGAGTTCTACCCCTTCTATTTGGCAGAACACCGTAATACTACCTGCAGACGCCTACATTTTATTGGCAGTACGCTGGTATTAGCCCTATTAATCAGCGTAATTGCAAGCCAGCTGTGGGCCTTGCTCTGGCTAATACCGGTGATCGGTTACGGCTTCGCCTGGATTGGTCACTTCTTTTTTGAGCACAATAGGCCGGCCACGTTTAAACATCCGCTCTATAGCTTCATTGGTGATTGGGTAATGGCCAAAGACATGCTGATCGGCAAAATACCCTTCTAATCACCGCGCCATTTAGGATTTGAACCCCGGCACCTGTTATTTCGACTATGCTGTGTGGTGACATCACACAGTGAACTTGATGAATAGGAGCCGAGATGGACATCGTTCTAGTTACCAGCTTTCTCAAATGGTGCTGCATCATTAATTTCAGCGCACTTCTGTTCAGCTCCCTCGCATTCTCTTTGATGCCAGGCTTCATTTATCGAGTGCACGGCCAGCTGTTCAAACTTTCACAAGACGACTTTAATACCACGATCTATCAGTTCCTAGCCTTGTATAAAGTGCTTATCTTGGTCTTTAACTTCGTGCCGTTTTTAGCCCTCTGGATAGTCCAGAGCTGAGCTTGTTTTTGCCAAGCGAAGATAGTGCGCTAGAATCCAAGACCAAAAATTGTTTAGCTTGGATCATCAATGAAAAAAATCAGCCTATTTGTCCTCTGCCTTTTCTTAATTGCGTGTTCAGGAAAACCGAGCGACCGCCAGATTGAGCAACTAGTCTCAGACCGAATGCTAAGCGACGGCGGTGCCGAAACCTACACTATCTCTGATTTTGAAAAGACCAACGGTCTGCTTAAAAACGAGCAGCTCTATATCGCCGATATTCGTTACCAGCTCACATTTAAAACAAGCTTTGAAGAACTCAGCGAGCAAGTCATAAATACGCCAAGCGAATCTCCCTTCGAGACGGTCGGTGCCGGCTTCAAACTCATGACAATGCGCATGCAATACGGCGACTTTAAAGCCGGTGACGCCTTCGTCAAAGAAGACCGCGTAGAACTCGTTAAAACTGAGCAAGGCTGGCGTTTAGACGACTACTAAACAGCTGGAACCAACAGTAGATAATTCACACCACACAGCCAGCCCAATTAAACCAATGCCACGGAATTTAGATATCGTGTAATAAATACTCTATGATGTGGCACTATGGAGTCGACGCCCCACTCAAAAATAAACAAAGGGGAAGCATGAGAATGGTCACTAAGGCCCAATTTGCGGCGTGCTTTATCGTTATTATTGCCGCCAGCCTGCTCGGTTCGGAGGGAGCGCGCGCCGAGGTAAACGGCTTCCAAGATCGTTATTTTGCTGAGGTCGATGGCAGCACATGGATTCTGCAACTTGCACCGAATAAGACCTTCCAATCCCTGGTAACGGCAAAGTTACAGATGGGCGATACCCGTGATCGCTACCTGCTCATGGGCGGGTTGAGCGGTAATCAAATTTCCGGTAGTTATAAACCGATACTCGGCACAACAGCGACCTTTGACGGCGAGCGAAGGTTTGAAATAAAACGTCTCTCTGAAAACAGTCTCCGCCTCAGCCTAAAGGATGAAAGCGGTAAAACTGGCCAGCAATTTGATTTCACATCTAATGCCGCGCAAGCTCCTATTGATAGCGCCATCATCGGAACTTGGCTCACCATCGCCGAGCCTGAAGGCAATTTAGACAAGCCTTACTCTGGTGAGCAATGGGCCGTTCGCTTCATGGAAGATGGCACCCTATGCGAAGACAGTTATACGGTTGACACCCGCAAGCCGCAGGTCGAACAAGATCCGTGTTTAAACGCCCAAGCACGTCGCTGGAAAGCCGTTGATGGCAAGATATACATCGCCGACAGTGAAGAAAATTGGGCCCTGCAATTTAACTATCGCCTGATGGGAGGACGCATGGTGGTGAGCTATCCCGGCGGTAAACGCCGCGTGGCGAATATCGCTGACGGCTTAAGATTAAGTGCGGATAGCCGCTAACAACTCCGCCGCGCGATAATCACGGCGACCGCCCTGCTCGGCCAACTGAATCAAATGCCTTATCCGCTCGTTAACCGGCACCGGAATACCGTGTTCTGCAGCAAGCCGTATTACCTCACCATTTAACCACTCAACTTCCGTTTTACGACCCCGCTCCAAGTCCTCCCACATAGAAGACCGCGCCAGTGGATCAATGGCGAGCATAGGTTGCGCGAGTCGTTTAAATATCAAATCTGGCAAGCTCAATACTGCAGGCAGCCACTGCGCGGGTACCGCCGTTAATTTTTGTACTGGGATTTTCGCGGCACTGATCGCCGCCAAGGCCTCACGCTGAGAGGCAGCTAAGCACCGCCGGTAAGCTCGCTGTGAAAGTTGATCTTTTAGCCCAATACCGGACAAGGCATTGATAGGGTTGTTTAAATTTAATAGCAGCTTAGACCAGAGCACCGACAACATATCATCGTGGGTTTCAAAGGGCGTGCCACTCGCTTTAAAAAAACCGGCTAACTCGCGCGCAACCGGCGCATCTTGAATAATAACTTCGCCATCGGTACCCGCGTGAAAACAGCCCTTCTCTCCCTGCACAACATTAAATGCAATCATGCCGGGCAATACCGTATTTCTAGGCATCGCTTGCTGCAAGACCGCCGCATTACCGACACCATTTTGCAAACTAATCACGGTGGCTTTTGAGGCTAACACCTTGGCCAGGTCCGCCGCGATAGCAGCAGTATCACCAGATTTAACCGTAACGATGACGCAATCTCGATCCCCCATCGCGGCGATATCCGTGTAAAAACACAAGCGTGCCGCAGGAATATGGTGATCCAAGCCGCGAAAATCACTAATTCGCAAACCGTGTTCGGCAACCGTTTCAGCTATCCGCTCACGCCCTAAAAAGCTGACATCTGCACCACCCATGACTAATGCGGCACCCACGTAGCAACCGATACTTCCTGCACCCACTATTCCTACTCGCAATGCCATCAACGGCTCCATATGTTTTTATTGTGGACACTATCAAACTATTTGCTCGCGCAATTTATCCCTTAATACCGATAAGCTAGGTCAATTCCATAACTCAATGGATCACCCCACAGCACCGCCCGATCTGCGTGCGGCAGGTTATCGATCGCGTAGCTTTCATACTCTTTATCAAGCAAGTTTTTACCCCAAAGGGCGATACTCACACTGCCATTGGCAAAGCGAATTTCATCTAAGCTCAAGCGGGCATTCCATAATTGGTAGTCACGTAAAATGGTATAGGCCTTCTGAACATCGCCACCACCCAAACGGGTATCCATATAGCTAGTATTGATATTGAGCTGTAACAGCGCAGATTCACCGCGCCACGCAATCCAGTTAGCAGATGCGGTGTAACTATTTACCGGCGCGGCCGAGAAGGCATAACGCTGAGTTACATCGTTGCCAAAGCTATCGATGACTTCGGTAATTTCGGCATCGAGATAGGCGTACTCCATGGTCACAACAAGATCGTCATTAACCAGTGCGGTCACATCAAACTCAAAACCCGACATGCTGGCCCTACCCGCATTTAAAACCTTGGTGTCGGCTATCGTGCCGTTGAGGATAAAGTTCATTTGCATATCGTCGAACTCGGTCCGATAAATATCAGCATTTACCCGCAAGCGCCCTCCCATCCATTCACTCTTTATTCCCAGCTCCGCAGTGCGCGCCTTTTCTTCGCCAAAACCATCGGCAAAGCCAACGCCGTAATCGATACCGTCAGAGGCAGGGCCTTGATTACCGTCTAATTGCGGATCCCGAGTATTAAAACCGCCGCTTTTATACGCCTCAACTAGCTTGCCGTAGATATTGATATCGTCATTAATTTCGTATTCCGTCAATAAACTGAAGGAGTCATCTTTAAAACGACGATCGCCAGAAGCATTGTCAAAACGCCGATCACCCGGCAGACCCGCCTGCATAAAAACAGGACCAAGTACGGGACCAAGCACCGGATTTTGCGCAAGCTCAGCCAACGGCAACACCAATGGCACACCATTCACCGGCGAGTACTCGATGAATACCTCGTCACGCTGGTTTTTTAGGGCGTAGCGATGATCCCGTGAGTGGCGAGCGCCAAGGGTAATATGTAAGCTCTTATTGAAAATATTAGGCGTCCAGGTAAGCTGGCCAAAGGCAGCCATCGCCTGATTATCAACGTCGTATTTCTGACTTAGAAGGTTGACGATATGTGCATCTTCAAAACCATCAACGGGTGAGGTCAGCTGCAAATGGAAAGGACTATTATCCTCAACCGCAGACTCCTCAAAATAGTAAACGCCTAGGATATACTCTATTCCCCAGTCATCAAGGGCATCACGAAACTGAAATTCATGTGAGCTTTGATGCTGACGAATTTCCGGCCTTACCAATGGCGTCGCACCACCCGTCGCAAACTGCGCCGCTGGCCCATCGTAACTATTGGTGTCCAAGCGGTAATCTGGCGCACCAAGCCCACCGCCCAGGTCGGTGTACGCAGCGTCTTTCAACTCCCGATAAGCACCAATATACTTAAATTCACCAAAGCCTGTATCCGCACTAATAATGAGAGCATGCCCTTCAATATCACTATTTGACGCTTCGAGCCGCGATGTGGTCGCTAATGAGCTTAACCTCGTACTGCCAAAGCGGCTACGCGCTTGGGCACTGTTCTTGACGGCATTAGACTGACCTTTATTGCCATTGGGATCCGGCGGCGTTACGGCCTGAAAGGTGTAATTATAATATTCAAGCTCTGAGCGATCATAACTATAATCAAGCCGAAGTTGCTCGCTGACTTCCCAGCCCAAATCAAAACGCAGCCCTTGAATATCGTGGTCACCAAAATCACCACCGGGCCCAGTATTTTCTACAAAGCCATCGCGACTTTCCGTCAGGTAAGCAAATTTGAACGCCAAGGTATCAGTAAGAGGTAAATTAACACTTGTCTTAGATCGCAACAGCGCTTGATTGCCCGCAGACAATACTTGCGCGAACTCGATTGCCTCGGTATTCGGCCGACGAGTAACCAGGTTAATTGCCCCACCAGTGGTATTGCGCCCGTATAAAGTGCCCTGCGGTCCGCGCAAAATTTCTATCCGTGCCAGCTCAGCAACATCCATCGAGGTCCCGCTCGATCTAGCGATATAAACACCATCGATATATAAGGCCACCGGCGTGTCCTGCGTGACCTGAACATCACCTATGCCAATGCCGCGAATATATATTCGCAGGCTCCCGCCATTTATAGGGAATGGCTCAATAGTCAAACCGGGTACTTTGCTCGCAATATCCTTTAAGCCACTAATGCCTTCTACCGTCAGGCGCTCTTCATTAAAAACGGTCAGTGAAATAGGCGTATCTTGCAGAGACTCGGTCTTCTTGCGGGCACTCACCAACACCTCTTCGAGCCGCAACTCTTCCGCCGCCCAGCCAATATTGGGGCTCAACAGGGAGCCTACTAATGCACTAAGCAATAATAAGGGCCGCGCTGAAAGGGGTTTGTGGACGCCAAGTAGCTTCACCGAAGGAGGAAATCTATTCGCGCATTTAAATGTCATCGCATTCCAATTCTAAGAAGTTATTCTGAGGTGTACGTTTAAATAACAGCGCTTTCACGACGGAATAACAATACCACATGCTCGCCCAACAGGAACCTCAACTTGCCCTAGCGCGCCTCAGGGAAATTGCGGATATCCGCAGGCGCTCTCAATGTGTAGTGTCGCCAAAAGAGATAGAATTTGTGCCTAGCAACACCAGATCATTTGCGCTGACAAATTGTCATGAAGCGGTAACTGTTATTGCTGGGAGGCTTTCTATAAAATGACCTTACGCAAATAATAGATATCCGAGGCCTACCTCCCATGCCCGAGCAAGTACAGCTTGAAAACAAGATGACTGAAACACTGCCGCCACGGCTGTGGATGCAGACTATTTTGTTTTCCAGCACCTTATTAATTGCACTGATTGGCGTACCTTGGTACGGAATCACTCACGGATTTACATGGACTGGCTGGCTGGGCTTTTTCCTTATTCTCGGCGCCAATGGCATGTCTATTACAGCCGGCTACCATCGCCTGTGGGCTCACAATAGCTACAAAGCCCACCCCATTTTAAAAGTGATGTTTGCCCTATTTGGCGCGGCAGCTACCCAAAACAGCATTCTCATTTGGGCCTCTGGACATCGGCGCCACCACCGTCATGTCGACCATGTTGAGCAAGACCCCTACTCAGCAAAAAAAGGCCTGTGGTACTCTCATATTGGCTGGATGCTGCGTGACTACCCCGCAAGCAGCGAGGACTTCTCTAACGCCAAAGACCTGCAACGCGATAAAATTGTCATGTGGCAACATCGCTACTATCTGCCGTTAGTGTTGTTCATGAACATTGCGCCCGCAGTCGCTCTCGGCTTTATCACCGGTCATATGCTGGAAAACATCCTGCTAGCTGGGGTACTGCGTTTGGTTGTCAGTCACCACACCACCTTCTTTATCAATTCCCTCGCGCACTTTTGGGGCCGCCGCCCTTACACCGATGAGAACACCGCGCGTGACAACGACTTCTTAGCACTGCTTACCTATGGTGAGGGCTACCACAACTACCACCATATATTTCAAAATGACTATCGCAATGGCATCCGCTGGTGGCATTACGATCCTACCAAGTGGCTGATAAAGTCAGCTTCGTGGATGGGGCTCACCTGGGATTTGCGCAAGATTCCCGACTTCAAAATTCAACGCGCCATCATGACCATGCAGTTCAAAAAGGCGGAGCAAGCGCTGCGCAATCGCAAAGGCAGTGACAGCAATCAATTTACTGCGTTTCTAGAACAAGAGTACCAGCTGTTTTGCGACCACTTAAATGACTGGAACGCAGTAAGCCAGCGCTGGATGGAAGCTAAACGCGACAACCTTACCGCTCAAAAGGATGCACTACAGCTTAATCTGGCCGGCAAAAAAGAAAGCCTGCAGCAAAACCTACACGACGCATGGGAACATGCGACTCTGCGCAGCCGCTTAAAAGAATTAGAGTACGCACTAAAAATGCAACGCAAGCGTCTGCAAATGCTGACGATGGAAATGGCCTAACATCCTTTCGGAAACAAATGTCTAATATCGCTCTAGCCTCAGCCCAACTGAGGCTAGAGCAATGCTTTAAAGCAGACGACGCATCTCAACATTTTTTAATCAACTCAACATCATCCTTCATAAACATTTAAAACCCTTGTCTTAGGAAAAGAGAATGCTTATTACTGGTGAGTGCTTTTGCGGAAGTGTTAAGTATCAAATAGATGGCAAACTGAAAGACGCGCGTTCCTGCCACTGCTCGCGCTGCCGCAAAACCTTTAGCGCACAGGCATCAGCTTACGCTCTGGTCGACGTCGACGACTTCAGTTGGATTCAGGGACAAGATTTACTAACGAGCTATGAATCTATGCCCAACTTCGGCCTGCAATTTTGTAGCAGATGCGGGTCAACACTCTGCGGCACCCACAACGGGGAAGTACACGGGGTGACACTGGGCTGTATCAACGGAGATCCAGATATTGAAATTGGCTACCACTTATTTGTAGGGTCAAAAGCCAGCTGGGAAGTTTTACCACCGGGCATTACCGCGTTCACTGAAGGTCCAACGGCCCCCAACTGAAACGCGGCCGCAGCGAACAAAATAAGCCCTAAATTCCCGCCAGTATCTGGGACTCAATCAATTTGACCACGCACATTAAATGCCGGGGAGGTTAACTCGCCCTGCCACAATAGCGTGGCATTACTATCCATTCCCGACATCACAACCGGTGGCCGATAAACCATTCTAAAGCGCTCATTAGGTGCAGCGGCAGCAATCGACGCCGAGCCAGCTACGCCTTCTTGCAATACATACCAACGCGGCAAAGCCGTGTCCAACTCAACGCGATACTCCTCGCCCGGCTCCAAATTAATGACGTCACCCGGCTTAAAAACAAAGGGATTACAACGGGTGTTGGCCATACTATAGCGACGCCCAGTATCGCCTTCAGTTTGCAATGAAAAACCACAGTGCATTTCATTATCGGCCAGCTGCAGCAGTGAATCAGAGACGTTCTTTAAGGTGACAATCAACACCGGGCTGCGCGGTGGCGCGCCTTCACCACGGTCTTCATTTGCACCAGCAATTTGCTCTAGACGAATTCCAATTCGGCTCCAACGATAATTCGTTAACACCGCACGACCGCTGCGACCTACTGCTAACTCTACCTCCATAGGAATTTGGAGATCATCGCCGGAACCGCGCTTGCGCTCAATTTCTATCCCGCTACCCTGCTGCACAAAATACTGTTCAATCCCGTAGCGAACCTGTATCTGACCGCCGCTAACGTCTCGACTCACCCTACCGCGCAGAAAAAGGCCACCACTGGGCTTGCGATCGCTGAGATAATCTAGCTGGTAGACATCTGTCGAACTGGGTTTCAAAATCGCGTAAACGATAGTTTCGCGCTTTAAGGACTCAGCCGACACCGAAGACCTAAAACGAGTGACATCGATGCTATTAAGCGAATAACTCAGTCTTACAAAATCGCCTCGGAAGGGATCTCGTGGATCCACAGGTGCGGTCCGCAAAAATATCCTTTCGCCATTGTGCCGAATCCACTCTCGCTCCCCACCCAGATAAGCCAGCACCGCGACCTGGCCTAACACGAGAAGCACAACCAGGATTTTACGCATGGGGCTTCTCCAGTTTTTTACGGGTGCTCTGCTTGGAATAGCGCAAGCCGATTAAAAATAGCAACACCCCCAATAGTAAAAAGACGGCGGAGCGCGCCAGTAAGCTCTGGAATAAATCAGTAAAGCGGGCAGCCCCCAGCAGCACTAACATCACGCAACCCAGTGACAAAATTCGTCCCTTGAGAAACTGGGTGCCGCGATATACATACAACAAGCCATAAGCCATAAATACAATATTAAATATGCCTCTGCTGAAGCCATTCACATCCAAACCAACTACTGCCGGCAAGACCACCACCAATAACACCAGTAGGACTAATCCACTTTCCAACCACTCATCTAGCGTTTCGGGTCGGGTTCTCGATCGCGCAATGGCAATCGCCCACGCGACAACAGCAGCGAATAAGGGCAGGAGCACATACAGCAAACCAAACCCTGCCAGCTGCGACATTCCTAACAGCGGTGAAAGCCCAATGAAGCTACCAATAAAAATCAATGGCAGCCAAAGCGAGCTAGCAACAATCTTGACCACATACGCGCTTTCAGGATACGCGCTCACCGTCGCCAAATTAGCCAGCGCAAAATAGCTAATCAACAACAGCAAACCAACTGCAAATAAATATTTTTCGCCGATACCAAAAACAGTGAAAACATAGGACAGAGGGAGCGCTAACAACACCACCGCCAGCAGCGAAGCCGAACGCTGCAAGTAAGCCAGCGGCAATATCAACAGGAGTAAGGCACAGCTCGCAAGAGGAATATGCCGACCAAATTCGAAGGTCTCGAGACCGCTCCACAACAGCAATAAAATAGTTGCCAAAGCCGCGTGTGCTGTCGAAGGCAATGCCCAAGCCAAGGCCAATGCCGCCACACACCAAAGCAGAAAGCCATCAGGATAGTGAGCATCAAAATGGTAGATTTGCGCTATTAACCAAATGCCGGCGCCAAAAATCATGGTACCTAATAAATGGAAACTCTCCGTTATCCGAGGATTAGACTTGTCACTTTTCGCCATTAATAAGGCGATACCGTGAGCGCCAACAATCCCTAGCCCGATAGCAGCCATTTTTGCAAAACGGTGCATCCCCTCCCAGTTGTAGGCAAACAACAGAATGACGCCAAGCCCGAAAACGCCTGCGCCCAGAACAGCAAAAATAGCCTTTCCCCACGCGATATCACTTTTCGGACGGTAGGCTACAAATGCTGGATAGCGAGCGTATAAGGTACGTGCCTGTTCATCAGTAATAATACCCTCTCGCAGCCACTGCGCAATTTCAGCGCGTAACCAAGGGTTATTGTTATCCATAGTGCTCCCGCAGAATACAATTCGCCGGACAAGCGTCCCAGCTTCTCTCACATCATTATGAGCAAACGGCTTGCAGTATTAAAGAGGGAAATGGGGAATGTAACTAATCGTGGTTTGCGCTGAGGGTCAAAACTGCGGCATAAAAAAACGGTGTTGTTAAACGTAGTTTATTACGTCCCACAACACCGCAACGTTCGAAGCGAACAAAAAACAAATACAAGCCGGTTATTTCTTAAACCAGAATCGACGACGCTCGATCTTAGCCTCTTCTAAACCGGTCACCACTGCAACACCGAGCAACCTCCATTCGCCGTAAATCATTTGGTAAAGTAGGTCAAAGTTCACCACCTCCGGCGGCACCGCAAACTTACCGCGCATGCGCAATAAACCGGTCTCGGCTATCTGAGGTGAGATTTCGTACTCAGGGTTGAGCAGTAATACCCGACTTAAATCGACACCCGACTGGCGTAATCCAGCAAATAGCTTGGCAACATCTTCAGCGCTATTCTTGCGCTGAAACTCTGGAGCCGCTATTTCTCTAAACACCGAATAATTCAAGGTGTCATTTGCCTGCTCAATCGCGATAAATGTTGACCACACGATTTTCGCTGCTTCCCCGGGGTCAAACATCGTGACGTTTTTATCAGCGTGCGCATTCATCACACTTAGCAAAAAAGCGCACACCATTAACGTCGATCTAAACATATAAAGCCCCCATTTTACGGGGGCTTTCGTCAAACGTATTACCATGAAGCGGTCATCCCAACACGGCCACCTACAGTAGAATTACTTTTACCGCTGCCGATACCAAACTCAAACTGCACGGTTTCGCTTGCGCGAATTGCACCTGACAGGGCGGTGGCTTCCTCACCTTCAAAGTAGCCTGCTCCGATGCTCAAGGCAAATCTTTGATCGACCGGAACATAAGGTGAACTCATGGCCATCGCTAACGCGATACCGCCTCGGTTCTCCTCGATCGCATCGCGGTTTTCCTGAATCTGACTAAATGTCGCGCCGCCATCTGTCGCCAGATTGCCGTTTGCGTCGGAAGTGACAAATTCAGTGGGACCAGACTGCGCCGAGCGACTCGCTGCAGAGGTAATACCCGGTGTAGTGTACGTGCTCGAGGCAGTGCCCAAAACCACTTGGTTAGCCCGCGTGGTTGTCGCACCAGCACCGATTGCAACCGAGTTGTCTTGTCCCGCACTAGCACCATCACCAATCGCAACAGAACGAGCGCCACCGGCTACCGCAGCTTCACCCACCGCTACCGAGCGAACACCATTCGCCTGTGCTAGATGACCAAGCGCCGTTGAGCGTTCAGCATTCGCAGCTGATTGCCAACCGTAGGCAGTTGCACCCGCACCCGTTGCGACAGACTCGCCACCGACGGTCGTCGTTGAATTGCCATTCGCTACCGCCATCGTACCAATAGCCATTGCATCGGTGCCCGTTGCACTGGATTGATTACCAATCGCGACCGACTCAAGGCCCTGAGCAGTGGCTGCTTCGCCGACCGCTGTTGAACGAATACCATCCGCTTGCGCCAAATGGCCCAAGGCAGTAGCACGCTCGGAGTTTGCACCAGACTGCCAGCCAAACGCAGTCGCACCTGGACCAGTGGCGACAGATTCACCGCCTACTGCGGTGGTCGAATTGCCATTGGCAACCGATTGCGTACCAATCGCCATTGCATCAATACCTGTAGCCGACGCCTCGTTACCGATGGCGCTAGCCTGCTCGCCCGTTGCAGTAGCGGCTTCGCCCACTGCCAATGTGCGATCGCCGGTTGCAGTGGCAAGGTGACCCATTGCATGTGCGCGCTCACCAGTGGCATTGGATTTCCAACCGTAAGCCGTTGCAGCGAGACCATCAGCCACTGATTCACCGCCAACTGCCGTGGTCGAATTGCCATTGGCAAGCGATTGAGTACCAATCGCGGTTGCATCAGTACCGGTAGCGGACGCCTCATTACCAATTGCACTGGCCTGCACCCCCGTCGCGTTGGCTGCTTCGCCGACCGCCAATGTACGCTCACCTGTTGCAGTGGCAAGATGTCCCACCGCATGTGCACGCTCGCCAGTCGCGTTTGACCGCCAGCCGAAAGCCGTTGCTGCGGTGCCATTGGCGATAGATTCCCCACCAACAGCGGTGGTAGATGTTCCAGTAGCCGCTGCCGTATCACCAATTGCCAACGCATCGGCACCATTAGCAATACTTTCATTGCCGATAGCCGTTGCATTGTCACCCTGTGCATCCGCGTTTTCGCCGATTGCGACTGAACGAACGCCAGTCGACGTCGCTAAATGACCGATAGCCGTAGAGCGCTCACCTGACTCTGAGCGCCAACCAATTGCCGTTGAACCAGGACCAATGGCCTCAGCTTCACCACCTACCGCGGTCGTGGAGTTCCCGCTCGCCACGGCATCGGCGCCAATGGCCACCGCGTCGATTCCCGACGCTTGCGCGCCCAGTAAGTCTGCATCTTCAGGACCATCACCACCAATGGCAACCGCACCATCATTAATCCCAGGATCTGTGTCTGCGGTAACTGCACCGTCACCACATGCGGTATTGCTTGGATCGCCACCGTCATCCGGCGCGGTAATAAGTGTTCCACTGGCATCTGTACACTCAAATGCAGAGCTTTCATTGCCTCCTAAAAGCAGCGGCAGTGTAATAACTGCGCTCAATAATGCCCCACGCACTCGCACCTGAAAGGTCGATTGCGTATCTCCAAAAACATGGCGCCATCGTTGTTCACTAATTTTCATTTTTTTGCCTCCATAGGCATTTTGTGGGTCTTAGCTACATGAATTTCTGCCTGTTTAAGAAGCAAATAGGCGAGAAAAGAAAAAGAATAAGGAGAGAAATTCGCTGAAATAAAACGCGTTAGAAGACTTAAATTAAGAAAAGACAGTACCGGCACAGGCATCGCGAGGCGCAATGCGGGATCTATATTCTTTGATTTTCCATGACGAATACGAGTTGAGCACAACCCATCCGGCACTGCGCCAGGTTGCGCAGTGCTCAGCAAGTCCTTATTAGAAAAGCCAGCCATTGTCATATCTTGGGCAAATCCTTTCCCTGAATATCGCGACAATCATCGTCACATTATTTTTTTATTAGGATGATTACGTGCTCAACTTGAAAACGGATCAGCGCCAGATCAAAAAAAAAAATAATTTTCGAAAACGGCTGGATCAGGGGATAGATTGCGGCCAGCTAATGAAAAAATGGCGCCACTGAGGGCGCCATCGTATTAATGTGGTACAGAGCATAATTTGGACAAACGCCTAAGACATCTCCTCCATTACTCGCTCGGCGAAACCGTGGCCGGCTTCCGCATAAAGGTTGAAGGTGATGCAACCCAAACTAATTAACTCCTCTTGCTGGTCAGGGAATCGCGACACAACTGCAATTTTTCCTTTATAGTCAAGATGTTGAAGCATTTTAACAACATCGATATTCTCAGAGTGATTGGTAAGACTAACCAATACCGTCTTGCGTTTATGCAAATCAGCACGCTCTAGAAAATCTCGGTCACTCGCGTCACCCGGCACGCAGGACACCCCAGACAAACGGAGCTTCAGTGCTTTATCGGCACTCTCCTCCACGCCAACAATTTTATTGGGGTAGTGCTGACTCAAATAGTCGTAAGCGCCGCTGCCGATACGACCCATACCAAAAATAACGATTTCTGCATCGCCCAGATCAACGGGCCGCTCCTGAATCAGTAATTCGCTGCGTTCCAATTTTTGCAGGCGACTGGCAAGTCGCCCGTACAGCAGGTGAACATGAGTATTGAAAGGCACCGCAACAAATAGGGACAGCGCCATTGCGACTGCCAAGGTTGTAAGCCAGACCGCAGGCAGCTGTCCACTTTTAACCGCCATAGCGGCAACAATTAAGCCAAATTCACTGTAATTGAACAGAGAGAGGCCAACGAGTAATGAAGTCCGCGCGCGCAACCTGAACGTCAATAGCAGTAGAAAATAAATAAGTGGCCGAAGGAAAATGAGTAAACCGATGGCACACGCGACCAACAACATCTCACCGCTGGGCAAACCCGAGTAACCGATACTAAGAAAAAACGCGGTTAAGAAAATATCTTTGAAATTAATGAGGCCTTTATACAGTTCGACACTCTTTGAACTGCTGGACAGCAATACCCCGAACAACAATGCCCCTAAGCCCGCTTCTAAATGCAGCAATTCAAATATTTCGGCACTGCCTAGCGCTACCGCTATACCAAACAAAACTAATAATTCGCCGTGACCTGCCTGCTTAAGCAAAAAAGCTAAGAGGGGGCGAAGCAATGGTAAACCGAGTAAAGCAAACGCCCAAGGTGACGGGGCGTGCTCGGCAGATAAAGCTAAATAGCAAACCGCAAAAATGTCCTGTACAACCAAAATACCGATCGCTATTTTGGCGTGCAGGGCTGCGCCCTCCCCGCGCTCATCAAAAATTTTAACGGCGAATACGGTGCTTGAAAACGATAAAGCAAAGGCTAGCATCCACGCGACCGAGGTTTCCACCTCGGCGACACCGGGCAACAGCCAAGGTAAACTCAACAGCATCGCAGCGGTTAAGGGCACCACAATAGCGGTGTGTAAAGACGCAGTGGCCCAAACTTGTGGCGCAAGTAATTCGCGCAGATTGAGCTTCAATCCAATGGTAAACAGCAGCAGGATAATGCCTACTTCCGACAGCGCATGAATCACCTCAGCATCACCGAGCTGCAACCCACCTGCCAAGAAACCCGCTACCAGATAACCAAGCAATGGCGGCATACCCACGCGCCTAAAACCCAAACCTGCTACAAAGGCTAATCCCACTATGATGGGTTCTATCATCGATACTTATCCATATCCCGGAGATCTTTGCACGATAGTTATTTTGCCCTCTGCCTGTGTCAGAGTCGTACTCAATCGGTCATTTATGAGTATAAACTCTCTCATTCCGCGCGCCTATTCCTTGCCAGCGAACAAAATTCCGGCTCGTGCAAAGGTCTCTCTATTTTTACAAAATTACGCCTTGCGCGGCGCTTTTGGCAACAATACCGGTGTCATATTTTTGTACTTTATATACTCTGGTTCTGCACCCCAGCGCTTATCTGCGCGCTCTTCTAACAAGGGAATACCACTGACCTTAGTGAGTAAAAAGATGACGAAGCAAGGTGAAAGCAAGCCCAATAGCATCCAGCCTTTTAACATTGGTAGTGCAATCACTGCGACGCCAATCCACACCAAAATCTCGCCAAAATAATTCGGGTGTCGCGACCACGCCCACAAACCCACATTAATAAAGTGACCGTCGTTCGCTGGATTGGCGCGAAACTGTCGCTTTTGCCAATCTGCAAGACTTTCAATAAGCATCCCCGCCAGCCAACAACAACTACCCAATAGTGCAAATAAGCCAAGACCGTTTTCGGTGCTGTCGGCGCCAATTGCCAACAGGGCGCATAATTGAATGAGAAATATCCAAACGCCTTGCAACGTCCAGGTCAGCAAAAACCTGAAAAAATGCGGTTTAATATCATCAAAACGACCATCACCACCATCTTTCAAAATTCGCAGGAATAAAAAACTGCCTAAGCGCAGAGCCCAAAATAAAATGCAGGCCGCAAGTAAATAACTACGCGCATCTGCCCGCTCAGCTAAGGCAACAACAAATACAACCACGGCAATATTAGTTAGCGCACCAATTAAATCGTAGTAGCGCTCGGTTTGAAAAGCATAGGCATGAAGAAAACCAAGCCACTGCGCAATCATCGCGAGCACCAAAGCCCATACCGGCAGGGCCAGACCATAAGTGGTCGGCATTCCAGACGTAGCCAGCATCGCGATGCCGCCCACCAAGATAAGCAGAGCAAGAATAGGGAACAAACTGCGCATAACAGAATTCATATTGTGGACTAGTTTTCCTTGCCAAAAACTCGCCTAAGTCGCACTTGATACTCGCGCGCTAAGCCGGCGTAACAAAAGGTAAGCGACTCCCGCCGCCTCTTTGAAAGCAAAAATTCCCGGAACATGGCTTGTAAATCGCCCCAGTTTCGAACTTCGGCTAAATAACAATATCCGCTGAATTTCAGCACACATCTGGATTGATCATACCTGCTAAGCAGGCCAGCACAAGAATTACCGTCTATATATTAGGTATATAGGCTAAATCTACCGACCAATGATCTTGCCGAAATCAAGTCTTGCCCCCGAGCAAGACATCACGCAGCATAAGAGTCGAAAACACAATAAGGACATAGTAGATGCCAGATAAATCAAAATTACGCGGAGCTAACTTCCCATCTGCCCGCGAGGAAATGCCTAGCAACCAACAGGACATACCTGCAGCCTACCGACTGGCTTACACCGACCAAGATTTTTTATTACGTGAAGAACTACGCGGCCTGCGCTTTCACTTAGAATTACAAAAGCCCGAAATGATATTGAGAGAGCACGGCGTTGAATCAACGATCGTTATTTTTGGTAGCGCCCGCTTTTTATCACCGGAAGACGCAGATGCCGCACTCAAAGTCGCCGAAGCTGACGGCGAACCAGCCAAGATTCGCGCCGCAAAACGCGAGCAGCGCAATAGTCACCACTATCAGCAAGCTAAACGCTTAGGTGAGCTGATAACATCACATTCAGCAAATTGCGAGGAAAACGAACAACTCTATGTGGTAACCGGAGGTGGCCCCGGTATTATGGAAGCCGCAAATCGTGGCGCCATGGAAGCGGGCGGCAAGTCTATCGGATTAAATATTGTGTTGCCCCATGAACAGGAACCTAACCGCTATATCAGCCCCGAGTTCTGTTTCCGTTTTCACTATTTTGGCATCCGCAAAATGCATTTTATGCTACGGGCAAAGGCCGTCATTGTCTGCCCCGGCGGCTTTGGTACCTTCGACGAATTGTTTGAGGCGCTCACACTGATTCAAACCGGTAAATCCAAGCGTGTACCGATCATTCTGATTGGTCACGAATTTTGGCGTCAGGCAATTAATTTAGAGTTTTTGCGCGACGAGGGCGTCATCAGCCCCGACGACGTCAATATGATTTCTATTGTGGATACTGCGGAGCAAGCTTGGCAGCATATAGTCGACTTCTACCAACTCAGCCCGGGACAATGTATAGGCTGCTAAGCTTGTGGCATAGACAAACCGAGCATTTGGAGTCCATGCTTATGATATAATGCGAGGCTATTTTTCAGTGAAAATGGTTTCGCATGTCCGCCCCTATCGTACGTTTTGAACACATTCGTTTTGCCTACCAACTCGACCCAATTTTAGACAACTTCAACTGGCAGTGGCCGCAGGGCCAGCATGTCGCTATTTTGGGCGGTAATGGCGCAGGCAAAACCACATTGGCCAAACTCATTACCGATACACTGCGCCCCAATAGCGGCGACGTCATTTTTGCCGACAACATTGGCCCCGCTGATATTGCCCATATTTCCTTCGACTTACATCGCGAGTTAATGGAACGCGACCGACGCTTCGACGACAGTGAAACCCGCGACGACGCCTTCGACGTAGGTACCACAGTGCAAAACGTGATACTGCAGGGGCGCACACCCAATGCCGACTTTCATCAGCTGTGCGAGCGCTTAGGCATTAAGCATATTCTTGAACAAGGCATCCGCTTTATCTCGACCGGTGAAAGCCGAAAAACCCTATTAGCGCGGGCACTATTTGCCAAACCCGCCGCCTTAATACTCGACAATCCCTTTGAAGGTTTAGATGTAAAAGCGCAGGCGGAAATGCACAGTCTATTAGCAGAGCTCGTCGCGTCGAGTACCCCACTGGTATTGCTGACCAAAGACGCGAATGACATACCCGATGGCATAGATACCGTTGTTAAAATGGAACACGGCAAAATACTCGGTGAACTCAGTGCCAGCGATGCAAAACAACAGGCGACGGCAGTACATCATTACGCAAAACCCTTGCCAATCACCGAGGCGCCAGCACACCCCTCAGACATGGCCCTGCTTGAATTGAGAGACATCAACGTCAATTTCCGCGGCAAGCAAGTGTTAAGCGATATTAATTGGACCTTGATGCCCAACCAACACTGCTGCATTAGTGGCCCCAACGGCGCGGGGAAATCGACACTGCTAGGCCTATTGTGCGGAGAAAATGACAAGGCCTACGGCCAGCACGTTTTTTTATTTGGTCGACAGCGCGGCAGCGGTGAAAGCATATGGGACGTAAAAGCCCAATTCGGCTTGCTGAATACCAGCATGCAAATGAGCAATTTAAAGCGCACCAAAGTTATCGACGTCGTGGCCTCAGGGTTATTTGATTCGGTGGGGCTGTATAGTGATTACAGCGAAGCGCAGCGGCAGTTGCTGGTGGCTTGGCTAGACGCCCTAGAACTACTGCCGCTAAAAGAACAGCGCTTCGACCGCCTATCCTTTGGCGAGCAGCGCATGGTTTTGCTGGCGCGAGCCATGGTAAAATCGCCGCGGATTTTAATCTTAGATGAGCCCTGCATTGGCTTAGACAATGAACAAAAATCCAAACTTTTGGGGGCGGTCGATCAAATTGCCGCCCACGGTGAAACGCGGATTTTATTTGTCAGCCACCGCAGCGAAGACGTGCCGGATTGTATCAACCAATTTATGGACTTGGTGCCTTCTGACAAGGGCGGTTACACCGCCCAAATCCGCGAGCGCACTCAGTAAGTGTTTCAAGGGCTAATCAAACACGCCCTTGAACCACTGCCACATTTTCTCGCCATCTGGTGCGCAGCCGCCGTTTTCTGTTGGCGCGCTGCCGCTCATAAAGGGCATATAGCGCGCGCCCTGACACCAGGACTGAGTCAGCTTTCCAGATTCGCCGTCGACCCATTGATACTCCACACCGGCCACCTGCGAAAACGGCATTTGCTCGGTACTCGCCTCGGCCATAAATTGTCGCCACACAGTCAATGCGCCACTGGCGCCCGTTAAGCCAGACGACGCATTATTGTCCAAGCCCATCCACACCACCGCCATATAATCGCCGGCAAAGCCCGCAAACCATGAGTCGCGTGTATCATTACTGGTGCCCGTTTTTCCCGCCACCCGGTAATCCTTGGGCAGTACATTGTAGACACCTTTACCGGTGCCTTCGCGCACGGTTTCCAGCATCGCATACTGCAATACATGCACGGCAGCGGGGTTAACAACCTGCTTGGGTTTTTGCGGATAGCGCGCTAATAATTTACCGTCGCTATCGGTAATCGCATAAATAGTACGCAGCGGCGTGTATTTGCCGTCAGCGGCAATAGTCTGGTACATCGCCGCCACCTCGATAGGGGCTAATTCCGCTGCCCCCAGCAACATCGACGGCACTTGTAACAAGGGTCGCTGAATACCCAAGCGCTGGAACATATCCATCACCTTATCTAATCCCACATCCATTCCCAAACGCGCCGTCGCTAGGTTGTATGAGTGCGCCAATGCCGTGTGTAAAGGCACATTGCCGTGGGACTTGCGATCGTAGTTAGATGGCTTCCAAAGTGAGCCATTGGCATTGGGAATAGAAACTGGCTCATCGGATACACGGGTCAGCAAACTATAATAGCGCGGTTGATTAAACGCGGCTAAAAATACCGCGGGCTTTGCCAGTGAGCCGATTGGCCGCAAGGCGTCGAGTGCGCGATTAAAGCCGGCATAGCGCGGGCGCTTTCCACCGATCACCGCAACGACATCGCCGCTATTCACCCGCGTGACCACCATTGCAACTTGCAAATCTTTTTGACGGTCTTCCAAACGTGCCAAGGATTTCACCGTGGCTTTTTCGGCCCTCCGCTGTAAAACCGGATCAAACGGTGTGAAAATTCTCAGGCCGCTATTTTGCAAGTCTTTGCTTTGGTAATCACGGCTGAGCTGACGGCGTACTAAATCCACATAGGCGGGGTAAACGCCATCCAGGGCCGATGATTTAGCGAGCTCTAAGGGCTCTTTTTGCCAAGCGGCCAACTGCGCTGGCGTTAACCAACCCTGCTCAGCCAACTCGCCCATTACGATATTACGACGGTTTTTTGCGCGCTCAGGGTGCCGCCAAGGGTCGTAGTATGAGGGTCCTTTTACCAAGCCAACCAGCATCGAGATTTGCGCGAGATTCAGCTCATCCAAGGGTCGGTTAAAATAATGTCGAGCCGCCAGACCAAAACCATGAATCGCGCGGTTGCCCTCCTGCCCAAGATAGACCTCATTGATATACGCCTCTAAAATTCGATCCTTGCTGTAATGCATTTCGGTAAGAATCGACATGATCGCTTCCTTACCTTTACGCCACAAACTCCGCTCATTGCTGAGAATCGTATTTTTCACCAATTGCTGGGTGAGGGTACTACCGCCCTGCACCGTGCGGCCCGCCTTAATATTGGCCAAAAATGCCCTCGCGATGCTGCGGGGCGAAATACCGATATGGCTGTAAAAATGCTGATCTTCAACCTGCACCAGGGTTTCGACTAGCATTTGCGGCACTTCAGCTATACTTAGCATAAGCCGATCTTCGTGACGGCCAGGATACACACCGCCAATCACCATCGGGTCTAATTGGTCTTCGGCAATTCGTTCGCCCAAGGTATCGCGCACCACTCCAACCGTGGTCACCGCCATATCCAATTCTATTTTGCGCGCGGGTCGCTCACCGTCGGCAAAGTCAAAAGGCCGTAAATAGATGGAGAAATGATCACCCTGCCGATTATAGGTTCCCGGCTCGGTAACAAGCTTCCTGGAGCGATAGCCCAGCTCGCCCAGCTCAGACTCAAGCTCATAGGCAGTCAAAATTGCCCCCGTCGCCAATACTAGGGGGCGGGCGTAAACCTTGGCGGGTTGCTCATAACGCTTTGCGTCAAATGCGCCGCGCACTTTCGCGTCACTGTAGGCAAACAAAATAAGCAGCAGGACGATGCCCACCAAGGACACCTTTAAGCCCAAACTCAACCAGGGAATATTCCGAAACTTACTGCCACTGCGCTTAGGGGATTTCTTAGCCATTCATCACAACCAGATAAAATTCATTGATACACATAACACTTTATACATAGTGCTTACAGATACACGACCGCACTGTTGACCAGTATTCGCCAGTTAACGCATTGCAAATCGGTATTCAAACCGGATAATAGCGGCACTTTACCGCAAGTAACTGGCAAATAAGATGAAAAAATACCACCTCTACGGCATTGGCGCTGCGCTTGTCGACACCGAAATTGAAATCAGCGACCAAGACCTGAGTGAGTTAGGCGTTGAAAAAGGCCTGATGACACTCGTTGACGCCACCCGCCAACAGGAACTCTTGGACAAGCTAAGCGGCCATATGGTTCATGCTAGTTTAGCCAGTGGCGGCTCGGCATGTAACTCAATCATCGCCGCAGCTTACTTTGGTGCCAAAAACTATTATTCATGTAAAGTTGCCCGCGATGAGCACGGCGAGTTTTTCATGAATGATATAAAAACCGCCGGTGTTGACGCTGACTTCAGCAGCGAAAAATCCGCCGGTGTCACGGGTAAATGCCTAGTACTGATCAGCCCCGATGCAGAGCGCAGCATGAACACTCACCTTGGGATCAGTGAAACACTATCGATCAGCGAACTGAATGAAGCGGCCCTGAGTGACTCTGAGTACTTCTACGCAGAAGGTTACCTGGTGACATCTGACACCGGCCGCGCCGCGGCGATCGCTGGCCGACAAATTGCCGAGCGCAATGGTGTTAAAACCGCGCTTAGCTTTTCAGATCCCGGCATGGTGAGCTTCTTCCGCGACGGCCTTGCCGACATGCTAGGTGACGGCGTTGATCTGATTTTTTGCAATGAAGCCGAAGCGCTAGGGTGGGCACAAAGCGAATCACTAGATGACGCGGTCCTTGCCCTTAAAAAGATTGGTAAAACCTTTGCCATTACCCTCGGCGCCAAAGGCGCATTAGTGTTTGATGGTGAACAGCTTCACAGCATTGCCGGCCACAAGGTGAATGCGATTGACACTAACGGTGCAGGCGACATGTTTGCCGGTGCCTTTCTCTACGCGATCACCCACGGCCACACTTTTAAGGAAGCAGGTGAATTAGCGAGCCTAGCGGCAGCCGAGGTCGTGTCACAATACGGCCCACGGCTGGCAGGCCCGCTTCATCGTGAGTTATTGGCTCGTATGGCGTAAACCACCACACTCGACACAAAAAAGGCAGCGCTACCAAACCAGCGCTGCCTTTTTTTTGTACCTAGACGTTTGCAAATGTTATTTTTTTTGCAAAAACGCCACTAATCTCGGATCAGAAAACATACTGCTGAGCACTTCCACGACCAGCTCATTCACCATTTTACTATTGTGCGAATTGCTCGGCGCATTAAAAAACTTTTGATTCCGCTTAACTCGGTAGCGACCCTCATAGTGCTCATTGCCACGACGGGCTTCCACTTCTACCGTCGCCAGCATATCCATATCGTGGCCCACACCACCTTCTTTGGGATGATCGTAAACCAGTGACGTAAAGATAACGTGTAGGTCCGTGGTATTCGGATTTAAGCTATCAACGACATAACCCATTGCTGCCATGTAAGACGATAAGGCCTTCTCGACAGGCAAGGACAAATCATTTGCCAAGGTGATCACCGAAGTATCCCGATAGATGCCGCCGCGGCTACCCAGTACTTTATTGGCGCGTTTATCACTAACTCGAATATGAACTGGGCTATCACTACCATTCGCTTGCGTCGGCGCCGGAAATTCAGGCGCGACTTTAATCGCTTGCGGGCTTTGCGCGCACGCCGTTATCAGCAATGCGGTGGCCAAAACAAATCCTTTCATCACAGTTGTATAGCTCATCTTTTATCCTTGGGATAACAAGTCACGTAAGTCAGTAATCGCGGCGTTGGCGCGGGTAATATACGACGCCATAACGAGCGAATGATTGGCAAGCAAACCGAAACCACTGCCATTCAATACCATTGGGCTGAACATTGACTGCTGGGTTCCCTCTAACTCGCGAATAATTTGTCGCAAACTTACCGCCGCATTTTTGTTGGCAAGCACGTCAGCAAAATCCACTTCCACCGCTTTCAAAAAACAAATTAAGGCCCAAGCCGTGCCGCGCGACTCGTAAAATACATTGTCTATTTGCAGCCACGGTGTTTTTACACGCTGCTCACTGACAGTAGGTGTCGACTGCCGCGCATTGGGGTCATTTGCCAAGTCAGTATTCAAGCGCGGACGCCCAACACTGGCACTTAAACGCTGCGACAAACTTCCCAAACGCGACTCCACCCCCGCCAACCAATAACGCAAATTATCGGCCCGCGCATAAAACTGCGCCTGCGGATCATCTGCATCACTCAAACGTTTGCGGTAAGCTTTTAAATATTTAATACCCTGCCGGTATTCAGATTCAGAGGCGGGCACGGCCCAACTATTGGTCGAGAAGTTAAAACGCGGCTCAGCTTTCGCAAGATCGCTGTCTTCTTGAGATTGCGACTGCGAACGACTAAAGCTTTCACGCATAGCGCGGCTCAAATCACGCACCTGAATCAATACGCCGTACTCCCAAGCCGGCATATCGTCCATAAAAATGCCGGGCGGGGTCACATCGTTGCTCAAAAATCCGCCGGGCTTATCCAATAGCGACTCACTGACATCTATCAATGCTGAGGTAGTCGCGGTGCCCACTAAGGCAAGGCTTGAGTTCTGCTGTAAGTAACGAGTCTCTGGCATATCTGGGGTAAAGCTCCAGTACACCCCAAACACGATTACCAACAAGATATAGAGAGGCAGCACAATTGCCGCAACCCGCCACAACACACCGTTACCCACCCAGTCCTGCATGGCCTCTTTCGTTCGCGAAAATAGTTCTGCTATTTTTTGCTTAATCATGGGTGCATCCCTGAGTGTTCTTTAGTAGCCGTTGACTCTTTTAATACGCTAACCACCGGCGCAACTACGGTAACTTCCTGACCACTGCTGGTTTTAAGACTGAAACTGACTTCCTCACCATCGCGCACTGGCCGCGTTATGTTTATAAACATGAGGTGGTATTTGCCAGGAGCAAACACAAAGCGCTCTCCGGCGCCAATCGTCACCGATGCTTGCTCCTGCATTAACATCATGCCATCGCGATGCTGGTGACTGTGAATCTCAATACGTTCTGCGGCATCAGATTCACCCGCCATCAATTCAATGGGCTTGTCGCTGGTATTTACCGCGGTAAAAAATGCGGCTGTATTGCGCTGAGTAGGCGGTAAACCGCGTACATAGGCATGGTTAATTTCCAGGGTATGAGCCAGCAATGGCGCCAGCGCCGCTGCCGCCAGCATTACCCTCCCAATCTTTAGCACAAAGCCCTCCTCGTCATATTCCTAAGCGCCACTCTTTAGCACCAAAACACACAAATGCTGTCGTAAACTGCACCTTACGTGGGAGCAAGGTTATACTCCACCGTCTAATGCAGCTAAATTCAGCAATATCTGCTCAATAACAGTTTCCGTAACGTATCATAACGCCACAACCCTAGTGATTGTATTTATGAAGCAGTTTTTATTATTGGTTATTTTGCTACTTGCCGGCACAACGCAGGCGGCGAACGACTTTTTCTCCACATCTGCGATCGATGGCTTCGATAATGACAGCCCACAATTTTTGCCAGTGGAAGAGGCCTATCAATCACAGTTAGTGTGGAATAAAAATCAATTACTAATCAGCTGGACAGCAGCCGAAGGCTACTATTTATACAAAGAACGTTTTGCCCTAAAAGCAACAATCGGCGGCGAGCCAGCACCGCTCGGTGCCGACCTCGAAGCAGGCAAGCTAAAACAAGACCCTAACTTCGGCGAAACCGAAGTCTATTACTACAGTACCACGATCACACTGCACAATTTTCCCACTGAGCCCTTCACGCTCAGTGTCACTTCACAAGGCTGCGCAGATGCGGGCCTCTGCTATCCACCACAAACCCAGTACTACGCGGTCGACAGCCAGCGACAAACCGTCACCGAAATAGAAAAACCACTGATCGGCAGCCCAGCTAAATTTATCACCCTGTCAGGAAGCGACGACACGGATAGCGCGCTATGGCTCATCCTTGTTTTTGCAGCCCTCGGCGGCGCAATCCTTAATCTCATGCCCTGCGTGTTTCCAGTACTGGGCTTAAAGGTCTTAAGCTTTACCAACGCCAACAACGGTAGCCCCTTAAAACACGGACTAGTATACAGTGGCGGTGTGGTGCTCAGTTTTATCGCCGTCGCTGGGCTCCTCATTTTTTTACAGCAAGCTGGGCAGGCCATTGGCTGGGGATTTCAATTGCAAACCCCGTGGTTTGTTGCGCTTCTTGCCTGCTTATTCTTCGCTTTGTCACTCAATCTATTGGGGCTTTTTGAACTCGGCACTAACCTCTCTAATATAGGCAGCGATCTCAGTCGAAAAAGCGGTTATAGCGGCAGCTTCTTTACTGGGGTACTCGCCACCATCGTAGCCAGCCCATGCACCGCTCCCTTTATGGGCACTGCGGTCGGCTTTGCCGCCAGTCAGCCACCAGTTGTCGCGCTGCTGGTCTTTGCCTTTATCGGCATCGGCATGGCGCTGCCCGTGCTATTACTCACCCTCTTCCCAGCCGGATTGCGGCGCCTGCCCAAATCTGGCAGCTGGATGATTAGCCTGCGTCAGCTATTAGCATTTCCCTTGCTCGCGACCGCCATCTGGTTACTATGGGTCAGCGGCCGCCAAGCGGGTGTGGACGGCATGATCACGACGCTTTCCGCTTGGTTGTTGATCTCGTTTGGTGTTTGGCTGCATGGCAAAGGGCTAAAATTAGTAGCCGGTCTTATCGTCATTGCGGCTGTTGCCATGGTTTTCATCAAGCTGACCGAGCAACCTGACGCGGCGAATTTAAAAAATGCTAACTTCGACAGAAGCGAAATCCAGCGGCTGCGGGAAAATGGTCAAAACGTCTTTCTCGATGTCACCGCTGATTGGTGCATTACCTGCGCCGCGAATGAAAAGCTAGTGCTTCATACCGATAAAATTCGCGCGGCATTTGAGCGGCATAATGTGCACTATTTAGTCGCTGACTGGACAAGCTATGACCCCGGCATCACTGCACTCCTGGCGGACTATAAACGCAATGGCATCCCCTTATATATTTACTACCCCGCCGACCCGAGTGCCGCGGAAATCATGCTGCCACAAGTACTAAACAACGCGATGATTATCGAGCTGCTAAACAGATACGATTAGCCGCCATCAGTGTTAGCACCGAAAACACTGGCGTCGGCAAAATTCCAGCTAACTTCTGTAAACTTGCAGACAACTGGACGCTATCTTAAAAAATTCACGAGATGCGTTGGACTCGAAAAAACAAATAAGGCACAATCGCGCTATACCCTGAATGACACATTCAAGCAGCAACTTATGGCATCTATACTCGTTCTACACGGCCCAAATCTGAATTTACTCGGCACGCGTGAACCCGGCGTTTACGGCAGTGACACGCTGGCAGATATCGATGCGCAATTGCAGCTCAGCGCCAAAGAGCGCGGCCACCACCTGCAGTCCATGCAAAGCAATGCCGAATACGAATTGATTGAACGCATTCACCTTGCTAGGCCAGAGGGCATTAATTTCATTATTTTTAATCCGGCAGCGTTCACTCACACCAGCATTGCGCTGCGAGATGCCTTGCTGGCCGTCGATATTCCGTTTATCGAAGTGCATCTTTCCAATGTGCACGCGCGGGACAGTTTTCGTCATCACTCCTATTTTTCTGACATCGCTCGTGGCGTTATTTGTGGGCTGGGCGCACAGGGCTACCAGTTCGCACTTCAAGCAGCGATCGATCAGTTAAACCAATAACATCTTTAAACTTAAGCCATTCAAGAGAGCAACTATGGATATTAGAAAAGTAAAAAAATTGATCGAGCTACTCGAAGAGTCGAACATCGATGAATTAGAAATTAAAGAAGGCGAAGAGTCAGTTCGCATTAGCCGCAACAGTGCCGCCAAAGGTATGCAAGTTCCCCAGTATATTAGCCAGCCCATGATGCAAGCACCCGCTGCTGCACCAGTTGCCGCACCTGCCGCTGCTGAAGCACCTAAAGCAGCTGAACCAAACGGCCACATTATTAAATCGCCTATGGTTGGTACTTTCTACCGCTCGCCATCACCGTCTTCTCCCGCATTTGTTGAAGTCGGTCAGCACGTCAAAGTCGGCGACGTTATCTGTATCGTTGAAGCAATGAAAATGATGAACCAGATCGAAGCCGACAAATCCGGCGTGATTGAAGCCATTCTTGTCGATGACGCAGAGCCAGTTGAGTTCGATCAATCCCTGATCACTATTGTGTAAAACGGGTATACCCGGAACAGCCAATTGTCCGATCAACGCACCCAAAAGGGATTGAGTCCAAATGCTTAAAAAAGTAGTCATTGCCAACCGTGGCGAAATTGCATTGCGTATTCTTCGCGCTTGTAAAGAGCTCGGTATTAAGACCGTGGCAGTCCACTCCAGTGCTGACCGCGATCTAATGCATGTTCGTCTAGCCGATGAGTCAGTTTGTATCGGCCCTGCGCCGTCGCCAGCCAGCTACCTGAACATCCCAGCCATCATCAGTGCCGCTGAAGTCACTGACGCGGTAGCCATCCACCCCGGCTACGGTTTCCTTGCCGAGAACGCGGCATTTGCAGAGCAAGTGGAAAAAAGCGGCTTTGTATTTATCGGCCCTACCCCCGATATTATTCGCATGATGGGTGACAAAGTCTCCGCCATCAAAGCCATGAAAAAAGCGGGCGTGCCAACGGTACCCGGCTCCGACGGCCCCATTACTGAAGACAACGAGCACACCTTGGCCGTTGCAAAACGTATTGGTTACCCCGTTATTATTAAAGCGGCAGCAGGTGGCGGTGGCCGTGGCATGCGCGTTGTTCACAGCGAAGCTGCACTGCTTAACGCGGTCTACGTTACCCAGTCAGAAGCCAAGGCGGCCTTTGGCGACGACACCGTGTACATTGAGAAATTTCTTGAAAACCCACGCCACGTCGAAATTCAAGTACTAGCCGATGGTCAGGGCAACGCGATCCACCTTGGTGACCGCGATTGCTCGCTGCAACGCCGCCATCAAAAAGTACTTGAAGAAGCACCAGCCCCCGGCATACCAGACGAGATTCGCAATCAAGTTGCAAAATCCTGCGTTGATGCCTGTATTGCCATCAACTACCGCGGCGCGGGTACCTTCGAGTTTCTCTATGAGAACGGCCAATTCTTCTTTATCGAGATGAACACCCGTATTCAGGTCGAGCATCCCGTCAGTGAAATGGTGACCGGTGTTGACTTAATACGGCAGCAGCTACTTATTGCCGGCGGCGAGAAATTATCGATCACCCAAGACGATATCAAAATCAAAGGCCATGCCTTTGAGTGCCGCATCAACGCTGAAGACCCTAAAACATTTATGCCCTGCCCTGGCCTGATAAAACACTATCACCCACCAGGCGGCCTGGGTGTACGGGTCGATTCACACCTCTACAGCGGCTACACCGTGCCACCTCATTACGACTCGATGATCGCTAAAATCATCACCTGGGGTGACAGTCGTGAAATCGCCTTAAGCCGTATGCGCAATGCGCTGGACGAGCTGGTTGTTGACGGTATTCGCACCAACACTGACCTGCACCGCGATCTCGTTCGCGATGCAGCGTTCAAAGAGGGCGGCGTCAGCATTCACTATTTAGAGAAAAAACTTAAGCTCTAAGCAGCCTAAGTCTGTAACATATCAGGGGCCCGTTTTCGGATAGGCCCCTTTTTTATTGATAAGACTTACCTTCTCTCAACGACACGAGCACTCCATGACTTGGTTACAACTGCGACTCGACGCCGACCCAGCCACCGCTTCTACACTGGAAGACGCGCTCTTGGAGATTGGCGCCGCCGCGGTCACCATGGAAGACAATGCCGATCAACCTGTGTATGAACCGGGCGTCGGCGAAACACCGGTTTGGCAACACACCCGCGTTACCGGCCTCTTCACCGCCGACACCGATATGACTGCGGCACTGGCCGAATTGCAGGGGCATTACGGCCAAGCCTTGCCCCCACTTCGCATAGAAATTTTGGAAGACCGCGACTGGATACGAGAGTGGATGGATAGCTATCACCCCATTCAATGCGGCGAGCGCTTGTGGATTTGCCCGAGCTGGCGAGAGCCGGTAGATCCAAATGCGGTGAACCTGCTACTCGACCCCGGTCTTGCCTTTGGCACCGGCACCCACCCGACCACCTGGCTGTGCATGCAATGGCTAGACCAACAAGACTTACGCGGACTTACTGTCATCGACTACGGCTGCGGCTCCGGCATTTTGGGCATCGCCGCGTTATTACTTGGCGCTGATAAAGTCATCGCGGTAGACAACGACCCGCAAGCACTGCTCGCGACCCGTGACAACGCCCGCCGCAATAATATCGACGATGCCCGTATAGAATGCTTCCTGCCGCAAAACATTCCAGCGGGTTTGCGGGGTGACATGGTGGTCGCGAATATCTTAGCGGGTCCGCTAACTTCGCTAGCACCTAACTTAGCCGCCACCTTAGATGCAGGCGCCGCGATTTGTTTATCCGGTATTTTACAAAGCCAAGCAGATGAACTCATGGCCTGTTATCAACACTGGTTTAGCCAGCTGACCCTGACCACGAAAGAAGAATGGGTTAGGATAGCGGGCAATAAAAACAATAGTTAGAGTGAAGAAATTCGTCGATGCCAGCAGAAAACATCACGCCAAAAAGTATCCAATGCCCGAAATGCGAGACTCGTTTTCGGGTAAAAGCCGAGCAACTACTCCTCGCCGACGGCTTAGTTAGGTGCAGCGTATGCATGAGCATCTTTAGCGGCATTGACGACAACACCAGTGCATCAATACTACTCACAGACCTAGACGATGACACCCCAAGTGCTGAGCACGAGGTAGATGACGCACCCGCACCGAAAGCAAACACAGAGCTCAGCGCGAAGGACGACGAAAACGACGACAGCTCACTGCGGGGCGCCCCTCCCGAATTAGACCTTCTCAGTGGATTGAGCACCGTCAACCACGACTTTGAGCACCACCAAGCGCGCCAAAACAAGATCCAATGGTTTTGGCTGCTTGCCAATACCGTCGCACTGCTGGTTCTCGTCGTACAAATAGCCCTCTGGCAAAAAGCCGCCTTGTTCAACAGCCCCATGGGTGACGAACTGCGCAAATTATGTCCATTGCACCCAACACTGTGCGAAGACAAGCCAACTCAGCGCAGCTCCGCCGTCACCGACGTTATTAGCACCAAGTTAATCGTTCGCAAACACCCCACCACTAGCAACGCCTTGATGGTCGACACCATATTAGTCAACCGCGGCCCTGCCAGCACAAGCTTCCCCGAACTACAGCTGCGCTTTAGCGACATCAACAATCAAACCGTCGCCAGCCGCACGTTTAAACCTGCCGAGTATCTTGCAGGGGAGCTGAGCGCCGGCGCTAGCTTGGCGAGCCAGCAACCGGTGCACATCGCGCTCGAAATAGTTGACCCCGGCCCACAGGCAGTCAACTACCAGTTACAGCTGATGCCGTAAAGCCTATTTTTTTACACTCAAAACTGGTTATTTTCTGAGCGCAAGACTTCCGATGAAGTCTTTGAACGAGTATCATAGCTGCCCTGTTTTCCCACGGTTAATTTCCCTTCACAGGGCATGGCGATGATCCAGATTGGTCCTCACAAGCTTCCTGCCCGTGCCGTATTGGCGCCAATGGCGGGCATTAGCGATCTGCCGTTTCGCCGCCTGTGCCGCGAGTTCGGCGCTGGCCTAACCGTGTCGGAAATGCTGATTAGCGACACCTCGCTGTGGGACAGCCGTAAAAGCCATCTGCGCTTAGCCCATGACGACAATGGCCCACGTGCGGTTCAAATCGCCGGGGCTGACCCTTTGATGATGGCGGATGCAGCGATACGCTGCGCAGACATGGGTGCCGATATTATTGATATCAATATGGGCTGCCCCGCAAAGAAAGTCTGTAAAAGGGCTGCTGGTTCGGCCTTGTTGCGTGAGCCAGATTTAGTAAAAGATATTTTAAGCACCGTGGTCGCCGCCGTAGATGTCCCGGTGACATTAAAGATTCGCACGGGCTGGTCACAGGATCAGCGCAATGGCATCGACATTGCCAAACTTGCCCAAGATTGCGGCATAAGCTCTTTGGCAGTGCATGGCAGAACCCGCGAGTGCCGGTTTTTAGGAAGTGCGGAATACGACACCATCGCCGCAATTAAACAGGCCATCGATATTCCTGTGTTTGCCAACGGTGATATTTGTTCAGCACAGCAGGCAAAACAGGTTTTAGATTACACCGGCGCCGACGGTGTCATGATTGGCCGGGGCGCACAGGGAAAACCGTGGCTGTTCCGGGAAATCAACACGTATTTGGCGACCGGGGAGTTAGCGAAACAGGTAACAACGACAGAAATAAAGACCGTATTGTTGAGTCACATCAGCGCCCTTCACCATTTTTACGGTGAACAAAATGGACTGCGTATCGCGCGTAAACATTGTGCATGGTATTTGCAGGAGCTCGACCCCAACACTGGTTTTCGCGGTTTATTTAACCGCCTAGAGTCAGCCAGTGCACAACAAGATGCTGTACATCGCTACTTTGAACAGCACGAACAAAACTTACAGGAAGCAGCCGCATGAACCTAAACAGCATTGACACCGCCCCAGTCGCCGAAGCCTCCACCGCGACGACTGCTGCCAACGATGACATCAGCAAAGCCAAAACGCTGCGCGACAGTGTCGCGATCGCACTCAACAACTACCTCGCCACCCTCGACGGCCAAGACGTCTGCGACGTCTACAATATGGTGCTGTCGGAAGTGGAAGCGCCTTTGCTCGAAGAAGTGATGCGCTATACCCGCAACAACCAAACCCGCGCCTCGCAAATGCTAGGCCTAAACCGCGGCACGTTGCGTAAAAAGCTCAAGCAATACGACTTACTGTAAGCCCCTAATTTTGAACGGCTCCCGTTCGACGTTTTTTTAAACTCAAGGTGACTCACAAGGCATGACTACAGACAACCAGGCCCGCCCCGTTAAACGCGCCCTCATCAGTGTTTCTGATAAATCAGGCATCGTCGATTTTGCCCGCGAACTCACACAAATGGGAGTCGAACTGCTCTCTACCGGCGGTACCTATGCCCTGCTGAATCAAAATGATATCGCGGTAACTGAAGTCTCTGACTACACCGGCTTCCCAGAAATGATGGACGGCCGCGTTAAAACCCTGCACCCCAAAGTACATGGCGGTATCTTAGGGCGCCGCGGCATTGATGACGGCGTAATGAGCGAGCACGGCATTGACGCCATCGACATGGTTGTCGTCAATCTCTACCCCTTTGAAGCCACGGTATCTAAACCCGGCTGCACGCTTGAAGATGCCGTTGAGAATATCGATATCGGCGGCCCAACCATGGTTCGCGCTGCGGCCAAAAATCACCGTGATGTCGCTATTGTAGTTAACGCCACTGACTATCAAACCATACTCGACGAGCTGAGCACTAACAGCGGCTGCACCTTGCACGCCACGCGCTTTGACTTGGCGATCAAAGCCTATGAGCACACCGCCGCTTACGACGGTATGATCGCGAATTATTTTGGCCGCTTGGTTCCCGGCGGCACCGAAAAATTCCCGCGCACTTTTAATAGCCAATTCATCAAAGCGCAAGACATGCGCTACGGTGAAAACCCACACCAAGACTCGGCATTCTATGTAGAGCGCCACCCCAGCGAAGCCTCGGTAGCCACCGCGACTCAGTTGCAAGGCAAGGCATTGTCATACAACAATATCGCCGATACCGACGCCGCCCTAGAGTGCGTGAAGTCGTTTGTAAAACCTGCCTGCGTCATTGTTAAACACGCCAACCCCTGCGGCGTCGCAGTGTCATTAAACGGTATTAGCGAAGCCTATGATTTAGCCTTTGCCACCGATCCTGAATCGGCATTTGGCGGTATTATCGCCTTTAACCGCGAACTGGATGCGGCCACCGCCAAAGCCATTTGCGACCGCCAATTTGTCGAGGTGATCATCGCGCCAAGTGTTAGCGATGAAGCCGCTGCCATCGTCGCTGAAAAGAAAAACCTGCGTTTGCTCGCCTGCGGTCAGTGGGGCGCCAACAACCCCGCCTTTGACTACAAGCGCGTGAATGGTGGCCTATTAGTGCAAGACCGCGACCTAGGCATGATCACTGAAGCAGATCTGAAGATCGTCACCAAACGCCAGCCCGAAGAAAGCGAAATTCACGATATGATCTTTGCGTGGAAAGTGGCCAAGTTCGTTAAATCAAACGCCATCGTCTACGCAAAAAATCGCCAGACTATCGGCGTCGGCGCCGGCCAAATGAGCCGCGTTAACTCTGCGCGTATCGCGGCGATCAAAGCTGAGCACGCCGGTTTAACAGTGAAAGGTGCGGTAATGGCGTCTGATGCCTTCTTCCCCTTCCGCGACGGTTTAGACAATGCCGCCGCCAATGGCATTAGCTGCGTCATCCAGCCCGGCGGTTCCATTCGCGACGACGAAGTCATCGCCGCAGCCGACGAGCACGGCATCGCGATGGCCTTTACGGGCATGAGACACTTTAGGCATTAAAAGGCTTACGCTGGACGTCTGGCGTCGGACGTAAAAAGTAAATAAAGCAGGCGGCAAAGCCGCCCTACTTTTACATCAGACTTCCGACCTCTGACACCCGACCAAAATAAACAAACTCAGCGTGCGGACCAAAAACCCCGCACCAACGGAACAACAACGTAATGAATGTACTCATCATCGGCAATGGCGGCCGCGAACACGCCCTCGCGTGGAAAGCAGCCCAATCACCCCAAGTTGAAACTGTCTACGTTGCCCCAGGTAACGCCGGCACGGCCCTCGACTCAGGCATCGAAAATGTCGCCATCGCCATAAATGATTTTGCCGCTCTGGCACAGTTTGCCGAGGCGAATAATGTGGGACTCACCATTGTTGGCCCAGAGGCTCCATTAGTTGAGGGCGTCGTGGACTACTTCAATGAGCGCAAGCTTCCCTGCTTTGGTCCGACCAAAGGCGCGGCACAATTAGAAGGCTCCAAAGCCTTCACGAAGGATTTTCTTGCCCGCCACAACATCCCCACCGGCAGCTACCAAAACTTCACTGAACTAGAGCCTGCACTGGCTTATCTTCGCGAACAGGGCGCGCCCATCGTGGTGAAAGCTGACGGCCTAGCCGCGGGCAAAGGCGTCATTGTGGCCGAAACCCTTGCGCAGGCCGAAGACGCCGTGCGCGATATGCTATCGGGCAATGCCTTTGGCGATGCCGGCTGCCGCGTGGTCATTGAAGAGTTTTTAGAAGGTGAAGAAGCCAGCTTCATCGTGATGGTCGACGGCGAAAACATTCTGGCCATGGCCACCAGCCAGGATCACAAGCGGGTTGGCGACGGCGACACCGGGCCAAACACCGGCGGCATGGGAGCATACTCACCCGCGCCAGTAGTGACACCTGCTATCCACCAACGCATCATGAATGAAGTCATCATACCGACAGTAGAAGGTATGGCCAGCGAGGGCAATCGCTATACCGGCTTTCTATATGCCGGCCTAATGATTAACGCCAATGGCGACCCCAAGGTCATTGAATACAACTGCCGCTTTGGCGACCCGGAAACTCAGCCCATTATGTTGCGCCTGCAATCAGATATTGTCGCGCTGTGCCTGGCAGCCCTAAACGGTAAATTAGATTCCACAAACGCCGATTGGGACCCTCGCCCCGCCGTCGGCGTTGTCCTGGCGGCGGGGGGTTATCCTAGCGCCTATAATAAAGGCGATGTGATCAGCGGCATTCCAGCCGGTGATGCCAACGGCAAGGTATTCCACGCTGGCACCCAACTTGAAAACGGCAACTTAGTGACCAACGGCGGTCGAGTACTCTGCGCAACAGCGATGGGCGATACGGTTAGTGCAGCACAACAGCTTGCCTATTCGATTGCCGAGCAGATAAAGTGGAAAGATGCCTTCTACCGCACTGACATTGCTTACCGCGCGATTGCCCGAGAATAAACCCTTGGTAAGACAACTGCTGTGCGCGGTCTTGTTACTGCTATCGATTGCCGCGCACGCAGCGCCGAGTTTAACAGTGAGTCCCAATCAGGGGGAAATCTCACTCGGCGACTTCAGCGACATTATTGAAGATAACGACAAGCTTTACCGCATTGCGGATATTTTAAGCCCAGAAGTCGAACGCCAATTTCGGCCAACTGAAAATGGTGATTTCAATTTATCCCGCGAAGTTGGTCGCTACTGGTTTCGTTTCACACTGAGTAACAACAGCAGCGAAGTAGCTCGACAACTACTGCAAATTACGCCGGTGGATCTCAGTGCCGCGCAACTATTTGACAAGTCTGGGCAGCAAATTTCTGCCATGCCAACAGAGGCGCTGATACGCGCAGAAACGTTATTTGCTCTCTTTTTAAATCCGCACAGTACCCAGACATATTACCTCGCACTTGAATACCCCCGCGACCGCCAGTTATTGCTGTCATTACACGACTACGCCAGCTTCCTAGGCAGTGTTAGTAAACGGGAATTTCTCAACGCCCTGTTTTTTGGCACCCTCGGGCTGTTATTTATTTTCGGTTTAATAAGCGCCTCACTCCGCACTGACACGCTGTTTTTTACTACTGCAATTTATGCCCTACTGATTATTTTTGCGCAAATGGTCGCGTGGGGCTATATCGGTTCACCGCAGGGTTTGCTGCCGCCTTGGGATGGCTACACCCTAATTCTTGTTATTTTGGGCGTCAGCCTTATCGATTTAGTTTACGCGCTGCGCTTCCCCATATATCCAATAAACAATCCAGGTCGCTGGCCCACTGTCATCAAGCTGCTAATTATTGTCGACCTGCTCGCAGTCGCACTCAGTATCATCGGCAATACCCAAGTAGCGGCCGCCACAATCTATATTGTATTCACATTAAACTGCCTCACGCTTTTAATTATTTCACTAAGCTGCTTTTTGCAGACATACAGCCGACTTATTTTTTATTACATGGTCGCCCGCACCATATTAGTTTTGATTTTGGCCTTAAGTTTTGCCAGCTATAGCCTGTCGGTCATCACCGCCACAAGTACTAACTTTATTTTAATTTCACTCGCCACATTGACCGGCATTTTTCATACCGCCTTACTGATCGGCAGACATTATCTGCGCCAGCAAAAACAAGCCCAAGATGAACAACGCATTGCCATTCTAGGCGCCGTAAACCGCGCCAAAACAGATATTCTCGCCAGAATCACCCACGACATAAGAACGCCGATGAGCGCCATGCTCGGCGTATCAGAATTGCTGCAAGACACAAGGCTCACCACCACCCAGGAAGATCACGTTCGCACCCTGCAGCGCTCAGGACACGAACTACTGCAGCTACTCCAGGAAGCCAGCCAAGCAACTCGCCTCAATGAGAGCGACATTGAATTACGCAATGTGATATTAAATTTGCCGGAAATTATCGATGAATCGGTATCGGGCTTCCGCAATATCGCTGCAGAGCAATCACTAGAACTGATTTGTGATGTGGACCATGAGATAAGCGAAAAACTCATCGGCGACCCATCTCGTATTCGTCAATTGCTGTCCCATGTTATGAACAATGCCTTTGAGCACTATGAATCAGGCTATATTCTACTCAAAGTGTATGCGGCGGATATTAATCAGGGTTTGATTAATGTTGAAGTAAGTCATCGTGGTAAGCCATTTAGCGCTTTAGAAAAGCAGGCTATTAACGGCTCATCGGCGCGCGAAGGCGGTATCATTAATACCCGTCTTGCTATTGCTTCGCAGCTCATCGCCCTAATGAACGGCAGCACCTCGGTAAAAACGGCACCCAACGGCCTGCACACCCTACACCTCTCTCTGCAGCTTGGCGTCCCGTCTAACAGCGACAACAGCACCCTGCGCATACGCACTGGTCTGTTAAGCAATAAGCGATTGCTCGTGGTAGACAGCAATCAAACCTTCTGCAAGGTGGTCACCAAACAGTGCAGTAATTGGGGCATGTCAGTATTTGTCGCCAATAGCGACAACGCGGCAATTGCCACAATTCGCAACCAGTCTCTACTCGATGCACCCATCGAAATAATTCTCATCGACCACACCCTACCTGGTGGCGGACTAAAATTAGCCGAGCGTGTGTTTGACGAAACCAAAGAACAAAACTGCACACCTATCGGCCTCTTACTCGCCCACGCCAATATCACTTTCGATCGCGATGAGCTGCGTGCGGCAGGGATACGCCGCATTTTAAGCAAGCCGCTTACCGGCGTCGCGCTGCGTAGCGCATTGCTTGCAGAATGTCATTTTGACGCCAACGCCGTTAATTATTTACCGGACCAATATCGCACTGACGCGCTAACCTTAAACGCCTTGCAATGCCTAATTGCTGAAGACAATCCCACCAATGCGCAGGTACTTACCCGCATGCTAAAAAGTCTCGGCATTAGCGTTCACCACGTTGAAAATGGCCAGCAAGCGGTAAATACCTTTATGCGCAAGCGCTTTGATGTGGTGATAATGGATATTGAAATGCCGATCATGGACGGCGCCGAAGCCACTCGCCAAATTCGTCAATTTGAAAAGGAAGAAGAGCGCGACCGAACGCCCATCATCGGTTTGACCGCCAACGCCCTCGACGAACAGCGCGACAGCTATCTCCGAGCCGGTATGGACCTGCATTTAGTAAAACCCATTCGTCTCTGGGAAATGGCCGAAGCGATCAAACGCTGGACTGGCTACCAGCAAGACAAGTCATAAATAGCCAATTCCGTTACACTAGAGAGCGGAGGAAACCACGATGACACGAGAATACACCCTACTCGACCGCGCCCTGATGGGGGCCGACAGAAGCTTAAAAACCCTCGTCAAGGGCAGCAGCACCGCCCAGCGTCACAATCCTGCGAGCAGCGTTAGCAATGCCCCCAGCGCCGATCAACAACGCCGCCATGCAGCAGGCCTAATGCGGATCAATCACACTGGCGAAGTCTGTGCGCAAGCGCTTTACCAAGGCCAAGCACTTACCGCAAAAAACGCGCAAGTTAAGGCCGCCATGGAACACTCGGCAACCGAGGAAATCGATCACTTAGCGTGGTGTGAACAGCGCCTAAAAGAATTAGATAGCCATACCAGCCATTTGAACCCCCTCTTTTACGCCGCGTCGTTTGCCATTGGCGCGGCGGCCGGCGCCATTAGCGATAAGATCAGCCTTGGCTTTGTGGCGGCGACCGAGGATCAGGTCTGCGAGCATTTGCGCGAACACTTGCAAACCCTCCCGGCAGAAGACGAGAAATCCCGAGCGATAGTGCAACAGATGCTAGAAGACGAAGCGGAACACGCCAGCAAAGCAATAGAAGCCGGCGGCCAAGTATTTCCAACGCCAGTAAAAAAAGCCATGAGCTTAATGGCGAAAGTCATGACCGGCAGCACCTACTACGTTTAGCGTACGATCGCCGGACGTCAGGTGTCGGATGTCTGACGTAAGGGCATTCGCTTTATTCACTCAGCAACTCGCTCGGACTGCTTTTGATTTTTCGTCAGACACCAGACTTCCGACGCCCGACTTTAACGCCAGACATCTGACATCACTTCCGCAGCGATTCTTAAGGCGCTAATACACAGCGCTAATCGGTGGATGAAAAATGAGCTGAACAAGGTTGCCATCGGGATCGAGGCAGTAAAAACTGCGGGCGCCATCGCGATGGGTGCGCGGCTCCGTTTTAATACTGACCTGATTGGCTAGCAGGAAGGCATGCCAATCATCCACGTCATCAGGAGTTTGTAATATAAAACCGATATGATCCAAACGCTGGCCCGCCACCGGCCGCTGTGGCCCCTGATAGCGGTGCAAGGCGAGGTTGTCATTGCCAGAGCACAGATAAATATTATCTGGATCTGGCTGCCACTCCACCGCCATGCCCATCAATTCAGTGTAGAAGTGCAGGGTTTCGTCGAACTTCTCAACAAACAAGGCGATATGACGCATGCCACGATGTGGCTTAGGACGAGTCACCACCTTAGACACCGTCAACAATCTCGTAGCTGTGACTAACGTCGACGCCTGCGGCTTCCATCATGATCGACGCAGAGCAGTATTTCTCAGCCGATAATTCCACCGCACGCTTTACATGTGCTTCTTTCAGACCATTTCCACTTACAATAAAGCGCAGGTGTATTTTGGTAAATACTGCTGGCACCGCATCAGCGCGCTCAGCGTCCAGTTCACAGCGGCAGGCACTCACGTCTTGGCGTGACTTCTTCAACATACTCATCACATCAAAAGACGCACAACCACCCATGCCTAACAACAGCATTTCCATGGGCCTAACACCCATATTGCGGCCACCGTGATCTTCTGGGCCATCCATCACTACCGAGTGCCCGCTACCGGACTCAGCAAGAAACATCGCACCGTCTACCCATTTAACCGTCGCTTTCATTTGACCCTCATAGCGATACTAAAAAATTGCACTAAGCTTACCACAGCACCCAGATTCAAGCTCGCCAAGGCCGGCAAAGCACGGCATACTGAGAGGAACTTTGGGCGAATAACGATATCCTAAAGCTGCCCTTATAATTTTAAATGGATTTCCTGCTATACCGAGAGACCCAAACAGTGCTGAATTCTTTAAAACCAGAAATTGCCAATCTAGAAAACTTTCTCGCGCATTGCCATCGGCGACGCTACCCCAGCAAAAGCACGCTTATCTACGCCGGCGATGCCAGCGACGCGCTGTATTACATTATTGAGGGTTCAGTGACCGTCATTATTGAAGATGACGAAGGCCGAGAGATGATCGTTGCCTACCTCAATAAAGGCGACTTTTTCGGTGAAATGGGCGTCTTTGACGAAGATATCCCCGCCACTCGCAGTGCCCTGGTGAAAAGCCGCACTGAATGTGAAATTGCCGAAATCAGCTACAGCAAATTTCGCGAACTAAATGAACAATACCCAGATATCCTACTGGCGCTGGGCAAACAGATGGCAAAGCGCCTGCGACTGACCACCCGCAAAGTGGGAGACTTAGCCTTTTTAGACGTCACCGGTCGCGTCGCCCGCACCCTGCTAGATTTGTGTAAACAACCCGATGCCATGACCCACCCAGATGGTATGCAAATCAAAATTACCCGTCAGGAAATCGGCCGGATTGTGGGCTGTTCACGGGAAATGGTTGGCCGTGTATTAAAGACCTTAGAAGAACAGGGTTTGGTGCAAGTGAAAGGTAAAACGATGGTGGTGTACGGTACGCGCTAAATGCCAGTCGGAAGCCGGAAGCAGCATGCTAAGCCGACAGACGCTAAATCAAGTTTTCCGGAATTTTATTAAATCATACTGGGGACTGCTTTTGACTTTATCGTCAGCCGTCTCACTTCCAACGCCCGACCAGAGCGTCGAAATTAGCATCCGACGCCAGACCTCCGACATCTAGCAAGCTATGCAAACAACTCCGCCAGCTTCTCCCCCGGCTCCGCCGCCCGCATAAAGGCTTCGCCAACCAAAAATGCATTCACGCCGTGCTCGCGCATCGCAGCCACATCCTCAGCGCTATGAATGCCGCTTTCGGTGACCACAATATACTGGTCGCTAATCGCCGCCAATAAATCGAAGGTGTTTTGCAAAGACGTTTCAAAGTTGTGTAGATTGCGATTATTGATACCCACCAAGCGATTACCCAGCGGCAGAGTCCGCGCCAATTCCTCGGCGTTATGAACCTCGATCAGCACATCCATACCCAAGCCTTGAGCCAGCGTATTCAAACTCGACATAGCCGTATCGTCTAGGGCCGCCGCGATCAATAAGATGCAGTCTGCACCTATGGCGCGGGCCTCATAGACTTGATAGGGGTCAATAATAAAATCTTTGCGGATGACCGGCAGCGAGCACGCCGCGCGGGCCTGCTGCAAATACGCTTCCGCTCCCTGAAAAAAGTCGGCGTCCGTCAGAACTGACAAACAGGCCGCCCCACCCGCTTCATAGCTCGCGGCAATCTCCGCTGGAATAAAATTCTCGCGGATCACCCCTTTGGACGGTGACGCCTTTTTTACTTCAGCGATCACCGCCGAATGACCAGTGGCAAGCTTCGCTTCTATCGACCTTACAAAGCCGCGCGGCGCGGACGCCGTTTTAATCTGCTCCTGCAGCGCAGCGATAGATACCGTTGCACTGCGCTCTGCTACTTCTTCTCGCTTGCGATCAAGTATCTTTTTCAAGACGGTGGGAGTGCCGCTTTCACTCATCATGACTCAGTCTCTTTTGCTGGGTTTAAGCCCTGACTAAACGCTGCCAGCTCACCCATTTTTTCCAGTGCTTGACCACCGTGAATAGTGTCTTCAGCCAAGGCCACACCGTGTTTCAAGCTACTGACGACGCCGGCCACATAGAGCGCCGCGCCCGCGTTGAGGGCAATCATATCGGCCGCTTTTTTACCCGCTTCGGTTTCGCGCTTACCGAGTGCGTCGCGAATTAAGGCCAAGGACGCTTTGCTATCAGCTACATCGAGGCCGACTAAACTCTGGCTCTCGATTCCCACGTCTTCGGGAGTCAGCAGATATTCCTTAATCTCACCGCCTTTGAGCTCGGCCACTTCCGTTGCCGACGCCAGGCTAATTTCATCCAACCCATCTTTAGCGTGCACCACCATCACGTGCTCGGCGCCTAGGCGCTTCATGACTTCAGCCAAGGGCCGACATAGTTCCGAACTGAACACGCCCAAAACCAAGCGAGTCACACCAGCGGGATTAGTCAGCGGTCCTAAAATATTAAAAATGGTGCGCTGACCAATGTCGCGCCGCACACCAATCGCGTGCTTCATCGCACTGTGGTGGTTGACCGCAAACATAAAGCCGACACCCACTTCACGAATGCAGCGTTCAACCTGTTTGGGATTCAAATCTAGCTGAATACCGGCGCTTTCCAAGACATCTGCGCTGCCGCTCTTAGATGACACCGAGCGATTGCCATGTTTTGCCACCTTGGCGCCCGCCGCCGCAATAACAAAGGTACTCGCCGACGAGACATTGAACAGATTGGCACCGTCACCGCCGGTACCAACAATATCGACCACATGGTCTAAGCCCGAAATATCAACCGGCGTGGCAAGCTCGCGCATAACGCGAGCGGCCCCTTCAATTTCATCAAGGCTTTCGCTTTTCATGCGCAGGGCAATCAAAAACGCCGCAATCTGAGCCTCGGTGCATTGTCCGGTCATGATGTCGCGCATGACCGACGCCATATCCTCGGTACTTAAACTCAAATTGCGGACCAGCAAGCCCAGGGCATCTTTAATATTCATGGTGCTCATGCGCTGCGCTCCAAAAAGTTTTTAAACAGCTCGTGGCCCTGCTCAGACAAAATCGACTCCGGATGAAACTGCACACCCTCTACGTCTAGCGTTTTATGGCGCACACCCATTATTTCATCGACAGAACCATCGGGTTTTTGCGTCCAAGATGTCACTTCCAGGCAATCGGGCAGGCTTTCTTTTTCGATAATCAAAGAATGATAGCGAGTCGCCACCACCGGATTATTTAAGCCGGTAAACACCCCCGTATTATGATGGTGCATTGGCGAGGTTTTACCGTGCATCACGTCGCGGGCGCGCACAATATTGCCGCCAAAGGCCTGACCAATACTTTGATGTCCCAGACAAACCCCAAGAATGGGAATCTCGCCGGCAAAGGCTTTAATCGCCGCCAGCGAAATACCCGCCTCATTTGGCGTGCAGGGGCCAGGGGAGATCACCAGATGCGTCGGCGCCAAGGCGCGTATTTCTTCAATGGTAACTTCGTCGTTGCGAAGCACTTTTACATCAGCGCCCAGCTCAGCGAAATACTGCACAACGTTGTAGGTGAAGGAGTCGTAATTATCGATCATTAATAACATTATGACGCCCCCCCGTTTTTGTCTGTATCACGCGTTGCGCTCTGAACCATAGAAGCCGCTTTAAATACCGCCCGCGCCTTATTCATGGTCTCTTTCCATTCTAGTCTGGGCTGCGAATCTGCCACGATTCCCGCGCCAGCTTGGATATGGAGCTGATTGTCTTTGATGACCGCGGTGCGAATAGCGATCGCCGTGTCCATATTGCCGTTCCAGCTTAAGTAGCCAACCGCGCCGCCATACACGCCGCGCTTGACCGACTCTAATTCATCGATGATTTCCATGGCCCGCACCTTCGGTGCACCGCTCAAGGTGCCCGCAGGTAAGGTCGCTCGCAGGACATCCATCGCCGTAATATCGTCGCGCACTTGGGCGCGGACGTTAGACACGATATGCATTACGTGGGAATAACGCTCCACCACCATTTTATCGCTCAATTCTACGGTGCCGGTTTTGGCAACACGGCCCGCGTCGTTGCGGCCCAAATCAATCAGCATTAAATGCTCGGCAATTTCCTTGGGGTCGGCCAGTAACTCTTTCTCTAACTCCAGATCTTCCGCCTCGTTGTGACCGCGACGGCGAGTGCCCGCGATGGGCCGAACCGTCACTTCGCCGTGCTCTAGGCGCGCCAAAATTTCAGGCGACGAGCCCACAATATGGAAGTCTTCCAAATTGAGGTAATACATATAAGGCGAGGGATTTAGATGGCGCAGCGCGCGATAAAAATTCAAGGGCGATGCGGTAAATGGAATACTCAAGCGCTGGGATAAGACCACCTGCATGGCATCGCCAGCCAGTACGTATTCACGTACTTTTTCCACCGCATCTTTAAAGTTGTCTTCGCCAAAGCTCGACACAAAGTCGGTTTCGGCAACGCCGTCGGCATCCAGATTTAGCGCCGGCAGCATGGGTGATAGTCCGCGCATCATCTGCTCGTAGGAATCTAATCTTTCCTGCGCCTTGCTGTAGGCTCGGTCATCGGCGGGATCAGCATGAGTAATGATTTTTACAATGCCAGACAGATTGTCAAAAACCAGCAACTCCTCTGACACCATCAATAAAATGTCTGGCGTACCCAATACGTCTGGCGGCGTACTCGGCATGAGTTTGGGCTCAATATAGCGCACGCAGTCGTAGGCAAAATAACCGACTAAACCACCGTAAAACGCCGGTAGCTCGTCAATTTCAGGTACCTGGTAACGGGCCTGAAAGTCCTCAACAAAGGCTAACGGGTCATCGCATTCATGGCTTTCAATCAGTTTGCCGTCACGCGAAATGGTGACGTGTTTCCCCTCTGCACGCAGCACCGTGCGCGCACCAAGACCAATAATGGAGTAACGGCCCCATTTCTCGCCGCCATGAACAGACTCAAACAGAAAACTGTAGGGCTCGGCGGCAAGTTTTAAATAAGCACTGAGGGGAGTATCGAGGTCGGCCAGCACATCGCGGTAAACCGGAATACGGTTATAGCTTTGCTGCGCCAGTTCATTGTATCGCTGGGCTTGCATGATAAATCCTTAAAAATGGGGTTCGGCTAGGTAATCTGCTAATTGCAAGAACTACCATCGCCATCGACGGCAATCACACAGCTGTGTCATGCGGGCGTTATGCACCATTTCTTCGGACTCGTCACACGTAATTAGAATGTCAAAACATTGTAACCGAGCGGGCCCCGCGGGGGAACCTCCAAATAGCCACAGATTCACGCCCCTGGGGCAGGCCTAGGCCGAATTACGCGGGACGCGCCAATTTGGCCGTCAAATGTTGCTTCACGCCGGGCCATTCGTTTTGAATAATGCTAAACAGCACCGAATCTCTGACTCGCCCATTCGGCATGATTACGTGGCTGCGCAATACCCCTTCCTGTTTCGCCCCCAAGCGCAAAATCGCATTCCGCGACCGCTGATTCAAATAATCCGTAAGAAATTCCACTCTATTGAGTTTTAGCGCCTCAAACGCATATTCCAGCATGAGCAATTTTGCTTCGGTATTTATTTGGCTGCGCTGGGCGGATGCAGCCAAAAACGTAAAACCAACTTCCACGCGCTTATTCACCAAGCTCGCTCGCATAAAACGAGTAGAGCCCACCACCTTAGCCGTGGCTTTATTAACGGTAGCAAACACCAAACCATCACCTTCGTCGAAGGCTGTATTTGCATTGGCAATAAATTCTTCCATCGCCTCAATACGTGGCACCTTAGTGACGAATAAATTCCATAACTCGCCATCGGCCACCGCCTCGCACAAACCCTCTTTATGCTTAATCGACAGCGGTTCCAGCCTGACGTATCGCCCCTCTAAACTTAATTTTTTGAATTTCATTAACACTCCTTGTTTAGCTACTATTGGTAAAGCTCCTATCGAAGTCCCTCCCTATAAGCGTCGCAAGACCTCTCGCTAAAGCGCACTCATCACCGGCTTGCGAATCAACTGCTGCATACTCTGCTGAACATCCGGCCCCAACAAGGCCACCCAGCGCTGTGAAAATGCCTCTAAACGCTTATCTACGCGCAAAAATTCGCCGGCTTCTTGCTCATCGGCCAATAGCAGCCCCTGCTGAATAAGGGTGTCGATATAGCCGCGAAACAGGTTCTTATCGAAATACTCTGGCGCCTCACGGCCACTTAAAATCGCCAAGCGCTGCGCCATTTCAATGGTGTTCTGCTCTACATCATCGCGCAGTGCCGCGACTGCAGAAATATCTTGTACCAGCAACAAACTGGTAATGGTGTAGCGCTCAAAAGTCTCGCGTAAAATCCGGCCCAAACCAGTTAACACCGCATATCCTTCAGTGCCAACGCTAGCGCGACTGAGCTCGCCGGAGTCACCGTGTCGCGACAGCAAATTAAGCGCGACCAAGTTGTTAATTTGCTCTTTGACCGCCTCTGCGCAATCCGCAATTTTAGTACGTAAAAACAACTCATTTTTTACAAAGGGGTACAACAGTACGCAGCCCTCTATCAACTCCACTTCGTTAACGGTTTGACTGTGGCGAAAGAACCGCGCGATTAAGCTTGGCAGCGCCAAGACATGCATGACCGAATTCCGGTAATACGTCAGCATCACCGCCTCTTTGCCCGTGGCGATAATAATCGGACCCCAGGGATGATCAATTCTTGAAAGACCCGCTGTGCGCGCCGCCTGCTCTAAAATTTCCTGTGCCGTCCCCTCTGGCAAGCTGACGTCAGGGCTGTAAGGCAGACGCCGTAAAATCGCAATAAAGTGATCTATCTGTAGCAGCAGTTCATCTTCCGCCATGGCGCGCTGGGGGCTCGACAGCAAAATCATCGCGACCAAGCCGATGGGGTTCACCACCGCCGCCGCGTTGATGCGCTCCATATTTTCTTGGGCGATGTAATCTATCACCGCCGGCACAAAAGACAGGTCGCCAGCTTGACTGCGTTTACGCCAGTTGGGCTCAATATGGCTAAAGCATTCATCCAAACTCAGAGGCTGACCAAATGCGACATGGGGACTGCCGTAAGACGATTTAAAAATCTTGCGTGCCTTTAATAGCCCACCCGCTGACTCGCCTTTTTTGGCGGCGCCGCGCAACTCTTTTACATAGGACGCGCTCTCCACCAGCTTGTCGTAGCAAACGTATATCGGCACCAGGGCCACATTGCGTCCAGGCTGATGAACAAAGCTCTCAACCGTCATCTTCAGCATGCCTTTTTTCGGCGGCAGCAAACGACCGGTGCGGCTTCGACCACCCTCGGGGAAAAACTCAACGGGATAGCCGCGGCCCAGCAACACATCTAAATAGGATTTAAAAATCGCTGTATATAATTTTTGCCCGCCAAAACTGCGGCGTATATAAAACGCGCCGCCACGGCGCAATAAGCCGCCCACTGGCCAGAAATTAAGATTCACCCCCGCGGCAATATGCGGCGGCACAAGACCCTGCATATATAGGGTGTAGGAAATAAGAAGATAATCAAAATGACTGCGATGCGACGGCATATAAATTAGCTGACGGCTATTTGCAGCCTCACGCAGGCGATCAATATGGTGAATTTTTAAGCCAGAAAATATCTTTCGAAACGCCCAAGTCAAGATCAGCTCTAGCGCGCGAATCATTCGACCATCAAAATTAGCGGCGACCTCTTCAGCCATTTTGCGCGCCTGCTTTTTCACCAACTCAGGCTTGCCTATCGACGCTTTTTGTTCTTCTAAAATCGCATCGCGGACAGCCTGCCGACGCAAGACCACATCAATAATCTGCTGACGTGACGACAAGCTGGGGCCAAGGCTCGCTGTTTTGCGACGGGAATAGTAAAACGACAATAGCCGCGCCATGACCGCGGCGGCCTCTACGGGATCCGGTTTGCGAGAAACAAAGGTGCTGAATCGCACAGGTTGTGCGATATGGATAAGCACATTTCGGCGTTGAACCAAAATAACCATGAGCTTGCGAAAGGCACCCGCGCGCTCACCGTCACCCAAAAGCAATTTAAAAAACGAAGTTTCACTGCCGGGATCTCGGCCCCAAAACACCGATACCGGCACAATTTGCAGAGGGTAATCGCCATCCGCCGCCTGCTCAATCAAGGCAGCCATGGTATCGCCGCCACGAGCGCCACCGCGCTGACCGCTCAGCACCGGCAAATACAAACACGCCGCGTGCTCACTATCAGGCAACTTACCCGGACTGGCTCGCAATAGAGGCAGCTTGTTCGCCTTGAAAACCCGTTCCAATAAAAACCGATCCGTCCAGCTATGTTGATGCAACACATAGCAAACTGGCTTGCCGTCTAACTCGGTGTGCAATGACTCGTCGAATTGCACCAGCTTCGGCTTAATACCCGCAAGAAATGGCGCAGACAGCATCCGACACAAGACAAAAAACAGACGTGTAAACCAAGGCATAATGCACAACTTCCTATTAAACGGCGCCGCTTATCCAGATTCATCATCCGGTGAGAATTTGATTATAAAAATGAACGACTGGCCGCGATTTTACTTGGTCTGTGGCGTCACGTCGCGGTTTTCAGCGCAGAACCCTTGGCCGAAATATAGAAAACCCAATAATTCATGTGCTCGACGCCATTTGATGTCTCGCAAACACAAGCCGCCAACGATTGATGTACAATCTGCCAAACAGCAGATATCGCAACTGTCTTACCGTTTAATGCAGGCTCAGTCATGACTTCCGCCCAAAGCCCAATTTTCGACAATAGCTACGCAAAACAAGCCGAGCGCTTCTTCAGTCCCCAAGCACCCACCACCGTGCCCGCGCCAGCGCTAATCCGCATTAACACCGCCCTGGCTGCTGAGTTAGGTATCGACCCACAATGGCTGGCCTCACCAGAGGGCATTGCCACAATGGCGGGCAACCACATTCCAGACGGTGCTGAACCGATCGCCACGGTGTATGCCGGCCATCAATTTGGCGGCTGGAATCCGCAGCTAGGAGATGGTCGGGCGGTGTTACTCGGCGAGTTAATCGGCAAAAACGGCACCCGCTACGACTGGCAGCTAAAAGGCTCTGGACGCACGCCCTACTCCCGCGGTGGCGATGGTAAATCACCAATAGGGCCTGTACTGCGCGAGTATATTCTCTGTGAAGCAATGGCGGCATTGAAGGTACCGACCACCCGCGCCCTTGGCGCCGTCAGCAGCGGCGAGCTGGTCTTTCGCGATCAAGCATTGCCCGGCGCGGTGTTCAGTCGCGTCGCCCAAAGCCATATTCGCGTCGGCACCATGCAGTTTTTTGCATCGCGACGCGACACCGAGGCGCTGCAAGAATTAAGCGATTATTTAATACAGCGCCACTTCCCAGACGCTGCCCAAGCGAGTAATCCGGTTTTGGCCATGCTCGACGAGATCATTGCACGCCAAGCCACGCTCATTGCTAAATGGCAGTCCATCGGCTTTATTCACGGCGTGATGAACACCGACAACATGCTGCTCTGCGGCGAGACCATTGACTACGGTCCCTGTGCCTTTATGGACAGCTACGATCCCGCAACTGTGTTCAGCTCCATCGATCACAACGGCCGCTATGCCTACGGCAATCAACCCGGCATTGCCCACTGGAATTTGGCTCAACTCGCCCAAGCGCTACTAGCGATCCTAGATAACAGCCCAGACGCCAACGAAGACAGCGCCGTCGCACTGGCCCAACAAGCGCTCGACGCCTTTCCAGAGTTATTCCTCAAAGCCTATCAAGATATTATTAAAGATAAGCTCGGTCTTAGTCGCCTTACCGAACAAGACGACACCCTATACCAAGATCTACTCAAGCTCATGGAAGCCGAGAAAGCAGACTTCACTCTGTGTTTTCGCCGCTTAGCAGAGCTGGCCGACGAAGGCGCTTGTATCAATAGCAGTGTTCGCGAACTCTTTGAGTTTAACGACAGCTTTACCCCGTGGCTGCAGCAATGGCGTCAGCGCTTAACTGAAGACACCCAGACAGCAGCCGAGCGCCAAGCGCACATGTTTAAGGCCAACCCGGTTTTCATCCCGCGCAATCACCTTGTCCAAGAAGCGATCACCGCCGCAGAACGCAATAATGACCTTAGCGTGTTTAATCAGCTGGTAGACGTTTTGAAAACCCCTCATACTTTCGACCCAGCAAAACAGCGCTATGCGCTGCCACCAAAGCCAAACGAGCGGGTTTTACAAACTTTTTGTGGCACCTAAAAATGCGACGCAATCAAACCACCAAATCAACAGCCAAGATCGACAATTAAATTCAAGGAATCACAATGAGAATTTGCGGCGTGGAACTCACCGGCAACGATGCCGTCGTCTGCTTGCTTAATTTAGAAAATCAGCAATTTAATATTCCAGACTGCCGGGCGCGAAAAATCAGCTTACCCAAAGAGCACAGCAGAGAAGATTTAAAACAATTCCAAGCTGCCTTTACACAGTTAATGCGCGACTACAAAGTCGATAAAATTGCTATCAAAGGGCGCTTACCCAAGGGCAAGTTTGCCGGAGGTGCAATCAGTTTTAAGTTAGAGGCGGCGATTCAGCTCATCGCTGACATCGACGTTGTGGTGCTGACTTCATCGCAAGCTAAGGCCGCGCTTGCAGACAATCCGCTACAGATTCCCTTTGCAGACACGGAGCTAAAAGGCTTCCAGGAAGCAGCATTTATTACGGCTTACGTGGCACACCAAGACATCACTTAAGCGGTTCTTTCGTTCTTAGACTCATTAAGCTGCAGCCGCAGCGCAGCAATTAATAATTCTAGGCTGCACTCTATTTGCAGCCTGGAATTTTGCACTTTTACCCCATCGACATTTTTAGTCGCATGCTTTTCAATCCGCAAAGAAACCTGCAAACACGCCGCACCGATCACCGATTGAATGACCGCAAAATATGCATCCGTTGCCTGACTAGCACTAAACCCGGCACGCTTTAATGTAGCAATAAATTGATCGCTTACCATCGCCGCTTGCTCACCGGGCCGCAAGGCACCCAGTAAAGGCACCCAATCTATTTCATCACTTAACGCCATAAACATGCGTTTAGCACACTCAACAAGCCACTGATCCCAATTCATATCTGCATCAGGCAGCACATTTGCTCGGCCAATAAAATCATCCAGCGCACTACTCAGCAACGCCTCTTTATTGGGAAAATGTTTATACATCGCCATCGCGCTGACACCCAACTTAGCGGCAACGTTGCGCATCGATACCTTATCGAAGCCCTCTTCGCTTATTAGCGCTAGTGCGGCATCAATATAGGATTGTTTATTAAGGGCAGTTTTAGCCATTGCTAGTATTTATTCCCGATTTAACTAATTTACGCCGCGCAATCCTGAGAGGCGCTGCTGATGACATCAAAGCGGACCGGTAATTTTTGTAAGGTATGGGCAAACATCGACGCAATAAACGGCGCATCGCCCACTATTTTAAGATTTTCTGTACGCAGTATAAATTCGCGTAACACAATCCTAATTTCACTCCGCGCCAGCTCCCGCCCTATACAGGCGTGAATACCGTGGCCAAAGGTAAGATGTTTTTTACCATTGGGGCGATTCAAATCGATCGCGTCGGGATTTTCAAACATCGTCACATCGCGGTTCGCCGCCGCCCACATCAAAAATATTCGGCTACCCGCTGGCAGCGATACCCCGTGTAATTCAGTGTCTGTCTTGGTCCAGCGAAAATGCCCCTGAAATGCGGCTTCAAGTCGAAAAACCTCCTCAATAAAATTATCGAGCTTCGTCATATCCGCCCTGATTTCGGCTTGAATATCTGGGTTTTCAATTAACAGCTTCAAGGCATTGCCCATGCTCGTCGCCGACGAATCGCTGCCCGCCACCAATAACTGAAACAAGCTGCTCACCGCCTGCTGATCAGTCATCGGGTTATCTGGGTCCAATACCGCATTCACAAAAACACCACAGAGATCATCACGCGGATGCTTTTTAGCTATCGCCAATTGCTGCCAGCAGTAGCGGATAAACACCAATATTTCGGCGCGACTTTTTGCCAGCTCTAAAGTGCTTGAGACGCCACTTTGGGTAGAGATGGTGTGCATACACCAGTACTTTATTTTCTGATAATCGTCGGCGGGAAAGCCCAGCAATTTAATAATTACTTTCATCGGCAGGCGCCAGCCGACTTGCTGCATAAACTCTACTTCACCGCTGTCGATGAACTCATCCATCATTGCGCGACATAAATCGCCTATCTCACCTTCCAAACTTTTCACAAAGCGCGAATTCAAGCCCTTGTGACCGACCTTGCGATCATTGCTGTGCTGGGGTTGATCGGCCACCGCTAAAACATCGCATGGCGTAAGGCCCATTTCCGCCAACTTATCCTGTTTTCGGCCCTCCTCAACAATACTTTGATGGGGTTTTAAACCGACGATGGCACCTTGGTGAGTTGAGGAAAACAGCTCGGTATCACGACACACCGCCGTAATATCCTCATAGCGCGACAAACAGTAAATGCCATTCTGCAAACGGTACACCGGATAATGTTCACGCAACATCGCGTAGAAGCGATAGGGATTTTGAAAGCAGGCATTCTCCAGCGGTCTGAAGTCCTCCGGTGTTTTTGGATGTTCAGGAATAGGCCTATCGGTCAAAGATTCGGTGACATTCGTCGCAGCGGCGCTGGCTCGTTTCTTACGCCAGTGCACAAACCGCAGCAGTCCCTCAACACTAAAAGACAGCAAAAGCCGGCGACCGTGAAAGAGAAAATTCGGCATTTTGATATGCTCATCATTATTGAAGCATCGATGCTAGCACGACAAGGTTTACGGTGTAAACCTTGAGGGGAATCCGCACACAAGCTTGCGCAAATCAGATATGAAAGGAAGGAAATTGGATGTCAGCGCTGACGGTATAGCCGCAAGCCAGCTACATATAGCGCATTAGGAAAGGCAAACACTTTTGTCTATGGAATAAGTCTTCAAAAACGCCAATCACACTACAGTTCTTCAATATGATCTAGACACCATTGCGCGCGATCAAGAATGGCCTGCTTATTGTCGGCCGCCATTTTATCCCAGTTTTTATAGATCATACCTTGGCGTGGATTGGCAGCAAATCGATAACGGTGACGATGCATAAATCCCCAGTACAAACTATTTAGAGGACAGGCTTTGTCGCCAATTTTATCCTGCACGCGATATTCGCAACCCCCACAATAATCGCTCATTTTGCGGATATAATTGCCACCCGCCGCGTAGGCTTTGGTGCCCACCAAGCCGCCGTCCGCGTACTGACTCATGCCCCTCGTGTTTGGCATCTCCACCCACTCCAGCGCATCTACATAAATTCCTAGATACCACTGGTCGACCGCCGCTGGATCAATACCACTTAACAGGCAGAAATTACCAGTGACCATCAAGCGCTGAATGTGATGGGCGTAGGCATAGTCCAGCGACTGCCCGATGGCCTGGGATAAACACCGCATATTGGTTTTGCCAGTCCAAAAGTACGAGGGCAATTCACGCGAGGCGGCTAAGTTATTCAATTCGGCATAGCGCGGCACGTTTGCCCAATAAACACCGCGAACAAACTCTCGCCACCCCAAAATCTGGCGTACAAAACCTTCCACCTGCGCCACGTCGATTAGGCCATCACTGCTCTCAAATGCATATAAGGCCGCATCAATGACCTGCATGGGGTGCAAGATCTTAGCATTGATCGCGAAAGACAGACGCGAGTGATACAAACTCCAACTCGTGCGCCCCTCGGAGGTCATCGCATCTTGAAAGCGACCAAAACGCGGTAGTAAATGACGACAAAAATAGTCTAATACCTCCTTAGCTTGCCGTCGACTCACCGGCCAAACAAGCTTAGTCTCAGGACGCCCAATATGTTTTACACCGTGGCGCTTGAGGCGCTGCAATATCGCACTGACGTCATTGGCAAACACCAAGGGCTCGGGCACGTCAGCAATGTCATCGACACTCAGACGATTGCGATTTTCATTGTCAAAATTCCAACGACCGCCGTGCGGACTATCACCGTCCATTAGCACTTGATAACGTTGGCGCATACCTCGGTAAAAATTTTCCATGCGACGATGCTTACCGGCGCTAAACTGCTGGGTTATTTCATCAAAGGGCAGCAAAAAATGCTCGCTATCGCACTCCTCAACTCTCACTTTTGGGAGAGACATCGCCCGCAACTGGGTAAGCAAACGATATTCATCTGCCCGCTGATACTCAAACACCGTCGCCTGACAAGCCACTAGCACAGATTGAATTAACGAAGGCAAATCAGCGTAGGCGGCGCTGTCGTCTAATGTGAGGTAATGAACACGATGTCCGGCCCGTTGCAATGCCTCAGCAAAGTTCGCCATGGCGGAAAAAAATACGCAAATCTTTTGCACATGATGTACACAATAATCGACCTCTTGATGCAGCTCCGCAATCACATAAAGTACGTCATCATCAACGCGCTTAAACCAACTATGGCTAGCGTTTAACTGGTCACCCAGCACTAACCTAAGTGTATTTGCGCTCCTCAAAACCCGCCCCGTTTTCTGTGTTGAATCACGCTCTGGCTCGGCCTAACATGGCGAGCCAGTATTCTCCTCGCCTCATTTTGCACATCGGCTCGGTCTCGCCACGACCACAAACGATCTCGTGCGGCACTGGCCGCCTCGGCTAAATCGATTATTGGCTCGGGATAATCCTGACCGGGTGCAAAGCCGATCATCTGCGCTTCCAAAGGCGGTATTGTCCACGGTTCGTGGATCAAATCTACTGGTAATTCAGCTAACTCCGGCAGCCACTTGCGGATGAATGTGCCGTCAGCATCCTGCTCTTTCGATTGTTTCACTGGGTTATAAATTCGAATGGTATTGGCGCCGGTAATACCAGCCTGCATCTGAATTTGGGGGTAGTGAATACCTGGATCAAAATCCAAAAACACACGCGCCAAATGCCTCGCCGCTTCGTGCCAATGCAGATTAAGGTGATGACAAAGAAAACTCACCAACATCGCCCGCATACGAAAATTGATATAGCCCGTTGCATGCAGGCAGCGCATACAAGCATCAACCAAAGGAAACCCGGTATTCCCTTCCTGCCACGCGCGCAGATGCTGCGCTGCCAAATCATCGCTCCTGTACGGCAGATTGGTGTAGGCGCGATTAACGGGCCGAAACTCCATCTCACATTCGCTTTCAAACTTTTGGATAAAATGGCAATGCCAATGCAAGCGAGACGAAAGAGCCGTTAAGGAACGACGCCAACCCGACGCATTGCGATGGGCAACTATGCGCTGATACATATCCCTAAGACTGATATTTCCCCAAGCCAAATACGGCGACATACGAGAGCAGGCTTCGCGGCTTGTCGACGGACTAGACAGTCGTCGATAGTATTCCCGTCCGCGGCCCGCCAAAAAGCTATCGAGAGTTCTGGCGGCCATCTCAGCGCCACCGCGTTGAAATAAATCACCGCCCTGGAGCCAGTCATCCGGTGGCAGAAATGATGCAACGGGGTAATCGTTAATCAGATTTGCAGTATCCAGGGCTGGATGAGTCAGCGGCATACCCATTTGTTTCTGCCAGTGACTGTCCCAACTAAGACGGTTTCGCGCGCCGCGCCGCACCCCGCCACTGGGTGATTCTAACCACGGTATTTCGCGTTTCTTGCACCACGCCAGCACCTCACGGTCTCTGGCAAAGGTCTTCGCCAAGCCAACTTCTTGATGACTAAATAGGCTGTGAATACCGCACTTGTCATCAATGCCTTTTAAGACCGACAAGGCCTCACCGTGAAATATAAATACCCTCGTGTTAAATGGAAGTAGGGCCACCGTTAGCGCTTGCAAAGATTGCCATACAAAGCGCCAATGACGACAACCATAATGCGAGTCTTGCAATAGCATCGGCTCAAAGATGTAGCACAACATAACTGGCCGACCACTCGCGCAGGCGGCAGCAAGGGCGTCGTGATCTCGCAGACGCAAATCACGCTTGAACCAAACCAGAGCTACGGCATCACTCATTCCTTGCCAGACCTATCAACACAGGGCCAGCCCACCATATCTTGGCTATCCAGCACAGAAAGTGTTCCTCTGCCCCGCCATTGGCTTATAAACACGCCATCTGGATCGTACTGATGGGTTTGTTTTTCTAAATCAAATCGGCGATGGCCGCGGGGATCTGCGCCAACGCCGGCAAGGTATTGCCAATTACCCCAGTTGCTCGCCATATCGTAGTCGATTAACTGCTGCTCGAAATAGGCCGCGCCATAACGCCAATCCAGTTTCAACTCGTGAACAAAACAACTGGCAACAATCTGCCGACCGCGATTGCTCATATAAGCAGTCTCATTGAGCTGATGCATACAGGCATTCACAAGCGGCCACGGTGTTTCGCCCTGAGTCCACGCTCGAAATCGTTCGGGATAAAAACTCGTCAAGGGCTTACGCTGTTTAATGCCCTGAAAGCGAAATAAATGATTGCCGTGCTGATAGGCATACCACTGAAAATACTCCCGCCACAGCAATTCAAAATAAATCCACTCGGTAGAATCGTTGCCACCGTTGCGCGCTTCGTAATCACGTAATTGCGAAACAATTTCTCTAGCAGATACGCAGCCAAGTGCAAGCCAAGGCGAAAATTTAGTGGAGTGATACCAGTTATCAAGATCATTGCGAAGCAATTTATAACGGCTAGGCCAGTCACTTTTAAAATACGAGTGCATATGTTCCAAACCCGCCCTTTCGCCGCCATAAAACCGGTAATGCCGAGTGTCATCGCCCAAGGGAAAAACGCCCCTTTCGCGCTCCGGTAGCGCAATCGCACCAGGGGGAGGAGGTAATTCAGATAAGACCGGCAGGGGCTGAGGAACGCGCAAGTCAGCAACGGCCTTACGAAATTGCGAGAAGGTCGGCGGCAAGGCCGCAGGCGCAAACGGTAGCGCACCCCAATTAAATAAAGTGTGGCTGTCTAGCTCTTGAAAGCGGGTAGCCGGGAAGGACTTCTGCAAGAATTGCCACTGGCTTCGCTCATAGGTCCCTGGGTGTCGACTTCGATACACCTCATCCACCGGATAGCGAACTAATAGTTCCGCGAGCCCTTGACTAGCTGACGCTCGACAAACTATTAAGCGCTGCCCTAGCTTATCCAAACTCACCGCAAGCTGGGCGATACTCTCTTCTAAGAATTGTCGACGCCGCATCGATATCGGGGCATCGCCAACGATATGGGGCGAACTCACCACTAATGCAGGGTCGACACACACCACACACAACAACTGATCAACCCTGGCCGCCAAGGCCCTCAGTGGTGCCAAATCGTGTAGGCGCAAATCATTACCGAAGCAATATAAACCCAGCTTTTTCATTCCAGAAGGTCATTCCCTAAAATGTGGACACTGATAGAGTCGCAGCGAGATTTCCGCCCGACGTGTATCGAGATAGTCTTTTATAGGTAAAGGAAAACTGTTTGGATTTTAAGCGGGGCTAATTATTTGAATACAACGCCAAACGAAAATTATCGCAACGACATGCTTCTACTCATGAGCCGGAGCTATAGAAGACCTAATTAAATGAAACTCACCATCGCTAGCAAGCGCGCTTGGCCTATGGACACCCATCATCTACAACGATAGTAGTTGACTGAGCGGATTGAAGCTCTAACTTAGCCCGCTCGGCCTTGCTAATATATTTAGGCTTGGTATTGCTAGCCAACTTTGCGTTGGCCTTTTTAATCCGCGCCTTTGATGCCGCATTGCCTTTTTTACGACGGTTCATACTTGCTACTCAAATGGTGGAAACGCGGGCCGGAGTTTAGACCCGCCTCGCTCATTTAGCGACAATAGAATAACCCGCGCGTGGGAAATGAACATGCAGCGTTCCGAAATCGGCAGTTTCCCGAGCAACGATAATACGCGTCTCAGTGACTGCGGCTAGCTTACCTGCTACCGGCACCACGCCATAGTCAATAGGAGCAACCTCTACTGCGCTGCCAATAGCCACCGGTGAATCGGCCACACTAGCCGGCACCTGCCGCGGCTGCGATTCACGCGCTGTTTTAAAGGCATCCGCTTGCGTTATTTCCGTTCGCGACCCATGACCAATATTTTCTACGCGCTGATACCATTGCTGAATTCTCGGGCTGGCGGCAAGCGGCTTGCGATTGCAATTTACATGCAGCCACAGCGGGTGAAACACCGCCAAATCTGCCACTGATGGATTATCGCCTCCTACCCACGCGCACCCATCCAAGCGTGCATCCAGGGCGTAAAATAGTGACTCCATCACCAGCTTTGCCTTGTCACCCTTAGGCGGCCGGCTCGTTCCGCCCTTTAATAGAGAAACTCTGTCTTTTACAAAGCGATACGTGCCTATCGGCCCAAATCCTTTCAGCATAGTGGTGATCAAGCGGAGCGGCGGCACAGTACCAATAGCCGCAAAAAAGGCCTGACCTTCCGCTTGCTTCATCAACTCAAGCGCATCGCCATCGACCGCAGTAGGATCAAGAGCAGCACTACCGCTCAGTCTCGCGACCTCCTGCGCAATTAATGCCGAGTCACAGAAAATATCTGCACCAATCTGTGCGACCGGAATTCGGCGATAGCCTCCGGTCAAGGGGTCAAGATTGGGCCGAGGCGGCCATGCCGGTGAAAGTAGCGAAGACCACGGTGTATTGGTCAAGCCAAACATCAGCCGAATCTTTTCGGCGTAGGGTGAATTGTCGTAGTGATGAAGAATAATTGATTCAGCCATTTTTATATCTCTTTTAAGGCCTGAGCGACGGGCAATCTGTCCAAGCTGTTACATATTTAATCAGGGGAACGCTCCCTGACGACTAAGATTAACGAAATTCAAGGAATCTGCCCCCTGATCTCATAGAATGAACCAAGCCTTACATATTAATGACTGGCAATCGAGAAAATATTTCTTTAAAGAAGTCTATATAATATCTAATCTACCCTCGGTGTATTTGGAAATGCCCTATGTTTTTCGACAAAAAAGAGCTAGATCTCCTCACCCTATCGCGGGAAGATGCCAATCACCCACTGGCGTCTTACTCAAAACATGCCTTCGACTTGGATGGTTTCGAGTGGCCGTCAGTCGAACACTACTATCAGGCGATGAAATTTGACGACGCCGAATACCGCGAACAGGTCCGCACGGCGACTCACCCCGCCGACGCGGCTAAACTCGGCAAGAGCAAGAAGCATTCACGGCGCAAGGATTGGAAAAAGGCTAGCGTAACCTTTATGACCCGCGCTACTTACATCAAATGTCGCACCCACAGCGATGTAGCTCAGCTCCTTTTAGATTCTGACGAGGCGGAAATTCGAAACGTTAGTCAGTATGACTATTTTTGGGGCAGCGGCCGCGATATGCGTGGCGACAACCATTTTGGCAAGATGTTGATGGGTGTTCGCAAGAAACTGCGGGAAGAACTAGGCAAGTAAGACACTTGCTCAAATCGCTTTTAATCGCCGCCAAGAAACGTCATACACACCACCACCCATTTATTTGAAGTAGCTTCATGAGCCCTACCAACCGCCGCGTCTGCCAAGCCCTTCTCTATGAGATAGGTGCTGTTGCCATGGTTACGCCTATTCTCACAATTGCCTTTGACGCCGAGGTATCGTCGACCCTGCCCTTGTCTGTACTTATGGCAACCATCGCGCTCATTTGGAACTACACATTTAACGCCCTATTCGAGCGCTGGGAAAGAAAGCAAGTCACCAAGGGACGCTCACTGCAACGGCGCTTAGTTCACGGCGCAGGTTTTGAAGGCGGTTTGGTTGTTGTGTTAGTGCCGCTAACGGCATATTGGTTGGACATCAGCTTGTGGCAGGCCTTACTCGCAGAAATCGGGCTGTTAATCACCTTCTTCCTCTACGCCATTGTCTTTACCTGGGCCTTCGACAAAGTCTTTGGTCTACCGGCCTCCGCGCAGGAGGTGAAGGAATGAAGTCAGCGTCCAACAACGGAATTTTGAAATATTTGCAGGGCTATCCTGAGCACCTACAAAATCAAATTCGCACGCTTATCGACGAACAGCGCTTGGCGGAGTATTTGGCAAATCGCTATGGCGGTCAGCACAGTATTCAAAGTGACAAGGCGCTGTACAGCTACGTAAATAGCTTGAAGCAAGAAAACCTGCGCAGTGCCCCGCAAATAGATAAAGTGCTCTTTGATAATCGGCTCGATCTCACTCACCGCGCACTGGGTTTGCACACGGCGGTGTCGCGGGTGCAAGGCGGCAAGCTAAAAGCAAAAAAGGAAATTCGCATCGCTTCCTTATTTAAAGACACGGCGCCAGAATTTTTAGAAATGATTGTGGTACATGAACTCGCGCACTTAAAAGAGCACGATCACAACAAGGCGTTTTATAAACTGTGTACCTATATGCTACCGGACTACCATCAGCGGGAATTTGATTTGCGGGTGTATCTCACCGCAAAAGAGGTAGGGCAGATATAACCCCGCCCTACATAGATTGCTTAGGCGATTTCAAATAAAGCCGCAGCACCCATACCACCGCCAATACACATGGTGACTACCGCGTATTTAACACCACGGCGTTTACCTTCGATTAGGGCGTGACCGACCATACGCGCACCACTCATACCAAAGGGATGACCAATCGCGATTGCGCCACCGTTCACGTTCAGTTTGTCGTTGTCGATACCGAGTTGATCGCGGCAGTAAATAACCTGACAGGCGAAGGCTTCGTTCAATTCCCACAGGCCGATATCATCCACTTTTAAACCAGCACGTTTTAGCAATTTAGGAATCGCAAACACCGGGCCAATACCCATCTCGTCAGCTTTGCAGCCAGCGACGGCCATACCGCGATAAATGCCTAATGGCGCCAACCCTTTTTGCTCTGCCAATTTTCTATCCATGACCACACAAGCAGACGCACCGTCTGACAGCTGCGAGGCATTACCGGCAGTAATAAAGCGGCCCTGCTTCACCCACTGACCGTCTTTGAATACCGGCTCCAGCGAAGAGAGGCTTTCCAGAGTGGTTGACGGACGATTGCATTCATCGGTTTCTAAAATAATATCTTTAAACGTGGTTTCTTTGGTCTCTTTATTGAACACCGACATGCTGGTAGCAAAGGGAGATATCTCAGCCTTAAACAAACCGGCCTGTTGCGCCGCCGCAACCCGCTGCTGGCTTTGCAATGAATAGATGTCCTGCGCTTCGCGGCTAACACCGTAACGATCAGACACTATTTCGGCAGTTTCAATCATCGGGATATACGCAGTGGGATCGATATCCAATACGGTTTGCGACACATTGCGGTAGCTATTTTTGTGTTTGGTCTGTACCAGCGAAATAGACTCTAAACCACCGGCAACGGCGATATCAATTTCGTTACACATAATCGATTTTGCCGCCCAAGCAATTGACATCAAACCTGAAGAACACTGACGCTCAATCGCCATACCCGGCACGCTATCAGGCAAGCCACCCGCGACGGCGCACAAACGGCCAAGATTGTAGGCCTGCGTTCCCTGCTGCGCTGCGGCGCCAAAAATGACATCGTCGACCGAAGCTGGATCAATGCCGGCGCGCTCAACCGCAGCGCGGACAACATGACCGCCCATCGCCGGTGCTTCGGTATTGTTTAATGCGCCGCGAAAAGATTTACCCATTCCGGTACGTGCGGTTGAAACGATAACGGCTTCTTTCATTATGTTGATCCTTTTAAATTTAATAATTTAATTTTGGCCACTGCGATATACCAGCAGACCGAATTCGTCCGACGTCGGGCGTCAGACGAGCATTAGGCTCTCTGCGATGAACAGCTGACAATTTCACCCGTCATATAGCTAGAATAATCCGAGGCGAGGAACATCATGATATTAGCCACCTCCCAGACCTCAGCACCGCGACCATAGGCCTCGCGGCTTTCTAGCTCAGCGAGCAACTCTTCTGGCGCCGATTTTTTCAACATAGCATGTACCGCCAATGACGGTGCTACCGCGTTAATACGCACACCAAAATCGGCAGCTTCCATTGCCGCGCAGCGGGTCAGCGCCATAACACCGGCTTTCGCTGCGGCGTAATGCGATTGCTCTTTTTGCGCGCGCCAACCCAGTACCGAGGCGTTATTCACAATCACACCATGGCCGCGCTGCTTCATCACTTTCATCATGTAACGGGTCATACGCATGGTGCCGTTTAAGGTCACATCGATAACCTTATTCCACTCCGGGTCTTCCATCTCAATAAGTAATTTGGTGGTACCCAAGCCAGCATTATTAATTAGCACATCAACACCGCCAAGCAGCTCTTCGGCGGTATTAATCAAGGCCTGCACATCTTCCTCAACGGCGACATTGCCGACCTTACCATACACCTGTTCACAGCCAGTTTCCGCTTTGAGTTTTTCGACCGAGGCAGTTAAACGTCCTTCGTGAATATCGCTAATAACAATACCGCGACAACCTTCTTCAATAGCACGCTGCGCTGCCGAAAATCCAATACCGGCTCCCGCCGCAGCGGTGATAAGAACTGATTTACCTTTTAAAAGGCCGTGGCCTTGAACGTATTCTGGGACTTTGATGTTCATTGTTTTCTCCATTCTGAGTCGGAGGTCAGATGTCTGACGCTTAATTATAAAATCTGATTCGATGTCCATTCGCCAGACGTCGGACACCCGACGTCCGACTTTTTAAGGCCTCAATTCCTTTGGCATTCCCAAACCGCGCTCGGCAATAATATTGCGCTGTATCTGATTGGTACCGCCGTAAATCGTGTCTGAGCGGGTAAACAAGAACAGTGACTGCAGGCGATTTAATTCATACGGTGCGTCTAATAAAATATCTGCCTCGGCGCCTAAAATATCCATGGCCAACTCGCCAAGATCACGGTGCCACGTGGCCCAGTACAATTTATAAATCAGCGCTTCTTTTTGCAGACTGCCATCACCGCTATTACCTGACAGCATACGCATGCTGTTGTAGCGCATAATTTTCAAGCCAATATGGGCGTCGGCGATACGCTGACGAATGACAGGATCTTTGGCGGCGCCATTTCTCTTTGCCAATGCCACCACTTCATTCAATTCATTTTGAAAGGCCATTTGCTGACCAAGTGTGGATACGCCGCGCTCATACCCCAGTAAACCCATGGCCACTTTCCAGCCTTCTCCGGGCTCACCAACAATGTCGCCAGCATCGCATTGTGCATCGTCAAAAAAGACTTCGTTAAATTCTGAGGTGCCGGTGATTTGTTCGATGGGACGAACGGTGACGCCGGGCTGATCCATTTTTATCAGGAAAAAACCTAAACCTTTATGCGCCTTCGACTCAGGGTCGGTGCGGGCAATCACAAAGCAGTATTCAGATTCGTGAGCTAATGAAGTCCATACTTTTTGACCATTGATAATCCACTTGCCACTGGCCTCATCAAGGCGCGCCTTAGTCTTTACATTTGCCAAATCCGAACCGGCACCCGGCTCGGAATAGCCTTGGCACCAAAACTCAGTACCCGACAAAATACCCGGCAAATATTTTTTCTTTTGCTCGTCACTACCAAAGGCGATTAAGGTTGGCCCCGCCAAGCCGTCGCCAATATGCCCCATACGCCCAGGTGCGCCGGCCCGCGCATACTCTTCAAAGAAAATAACTTGCTGTTCAATCGACAGACCACGACCGCCGTGCTCCTTCGGCCAACCCACACAAGTCCAGCCGCCTTCAGCTAATTTGCGTTCCCACTTCTTGCGCTCTTCTGGAAACATATGCTCATCGCCGGGACCACCGCGAAATTTTAACTGCGCGAATTCGCCCACCAAATTGTCGGCGAGCCACGCGGCAATTTCGGCGCGGAATTGTTCATCTGCAGGGCTAAATTGTAGTTTCATGGTTTGTTCTCAAATAAATTTGAATCACGAGACGGAAGTCTGACGTCTGATGTCTGATGTCTGATGTCTGATGTCTGATGTCTGATGTCTGATGTCTGATGATAATATTTTGCTCGCATCCGACTTCCGACTTCCGAATCAGAAGTCCGACTAATCAAGTAAAACCCCCGCTACTCGCTCGCGGTGATAAACGCTATTACCCAAAAAATGTTCACTCGCTTTTGCGCGTTTAAAATATAAATGCACATCGTATTCCCAGGTAAAACCGACACCGCCATGCATCTGCAAGGCTTCGCCTGCGTTTTTAAAATAGGCTTCCGAACAATAGGATTTCGCGATGCTCGCGGCCTCGGCCAGTTCATCGGCTAAGGGCCCTGCGCTAAGTGCATCATCCGCAATGCAGGCGGCGTAGTAGACCGCTGAGCGCGCGACTTCATTGCGCAGCATCATATCTGCAGCCTTGTGTTTTATGGCTTGGAAACCAGCGATTGAGCGACCAAATTGATTGCGGCTCTTGGTGTAATCCACCGTGATATCTAAAATTTGCTGCATACCACCAGCTTGCTCGGCAGCTAAGGCGATAGTGGCGAGGTCTAGTATTTTCGATAAAGCTTTTGCGGCTGTACCGAAGTCACCCATGACACTTTCAGCGGGCAAGCGTAGATCAGTTAGTTCAATCGCCGCCTGGCGCCGGCTTTGATCCATGGTCGGCAATAGACTGCGCTTAATGCCATCGGTATCTGCCGCACAGACAAACAGGCTAATACCTTCCGCGCCAACGCTGCCCTCTTCACGAGCTGCAATAATTAAATAATCGGCACTGTGACCATCGAGCACATAGCGATACTGGCCGCTGAGAATGGCGGTGTCGCCGTCACGTTTATAGCTTGCAGTCACTGCATCCGCGCACCACAGATTGCTGCCGCCGTTAAAAGCGAGGGTGGCGGTTTTACCTTCAATAAGCTGGGGAAGAATCTCAGTTTTTTGATCGTCAGTACCGGCGATCAATAACGCGTTGGTGCCCATTGCCACGGTGGCAAGGTAGGGAGAGCACAGCAGATAGCGGCCCATTTGCTCCAGCACGGCGACCAGCTCGACATAGCCCAAGCCCATGCCGCCGTATTCTTCTGGAATATGCAGGGCCTGCCAATACATATCGGTGCAGATGCGCTGCCAAAGATCGGGGGAGTAACCGAGATCGCTTGCCATAGCGCTGCGAATAGCCGCGCTGGTGGAAGCGTCTTTAAGAAAAGAGGCCGCCGTGTCGCGGATCATTTCCTGTTCTTGCGTAAATGCGAATTCCATACTGTCTCCGAAACCAGACAGCGACCTTCACCCTTACGCGCGCTGCGACGTCTACAGCGTCGCAGCTTTACAACTGCTTTATAGACGCAGTTGCAAACGTATGAAGGCACCGTCTTCAAATTCAAATTTGCCGCCGGTGTCAGCGTCAAATTCCATATTGCCGTAACCAACTTGAATGGCGGAGTTTTGGAAAATCGTGAACTCCGCGCTCACCGACCACTCTTTATAGCCGTCAATATCACCAAAGCCAGTTGCATCCGGGGCGTAGTACAAACCGCCGCGCAGACTGACTATTTCATTTAACGGCAAGCGCAAATCACCACCAAAGGCGACCGCACCGCCATCCAAATCAGTTGTGTCATCACCGTCTAAACCAATGGCTTTTGCACCAACGCGTCCACTCAGTGCGCCGCGCTGACCATTTGCAAACAAACCCAAAGCCACTAAATTTGCACCGTCTTCATGGTGCAGCACATCGAGCTGAGCACTGCTTTCCGGGCTCAAATCACCGGCGACAGAAATACCGAAACTGTCACCGCCAGAACGAAAGGCGACACCGCCGGCAAATACCGAACTGCTTGCAATGGCTAACACGGTGGCAGCAATTAAAGGGGCTTTCATGGTCGTGATTCTCCTGATCTAAATATCAAAGGATGAAATCAGCTACCATACACTTTTTGCGCCGGCACTGCTTCCGCAAGCAGTGTTTTTACCGCTTCACCGACCTCTGCAGGCTCCCAGCGCGCGCCCTTATCTACCTCTGGACCTTTGCGCCAACCGTCAGCGAGGGAAATTTTTCCGCCCTCTGCCTCAAACACACAACCGTTTACATGCGCTGATTCACTGCTGCCTAACCACACCAGTAGTGAAGACACGTTCTCAGGCGCAAAAAAATCAAAACTGCCATCATCCGGCTTGGCCATGCGGGTGGCCATGGCCTCAACCGCGGTGGTCATATTGGTGCGGGCTGCCGGTGCGACCGCATTCGCGGTAATACCGTAGCGGGCCAGCTCAGCGCCTTGGTTCAAGGTAAGCGCGGCAATCCCCGCTTTAGCAGCGGCATAATTTGATTGACCAATTGAGCCCTGCAAACCAGCACCCGAAGTGGTATTTATAATGCGTGCATCGACCGACTTGCCCTCTTTGGACTTGCCCCGCCAGTAATGAACGGCGTGTGAGGTGATGCAAAAATGGCCTTTTAAATGCACAGCCATAATGGTGTCCCACTCGGCTTCCGTCATCGACGCGAACATGCGGTCGCGGTTAACGCCGGCGTTATTTAAGACAATATGGAGATCGCCAAAAGAATCAATAGCCTGCTTAACCGCATTCAAGCTGTCATCGTAATTGGTAATATCTGAGGTGTTTACTACAGCCTTACCACCCGCGGCGATAATGTCATCCACCACTTTTTGCGCAGCCGCTTCGTTAATATCATTAACCACAACTGAGGCGCCCTCAGCAGCAAATACTTTTGCATGTGCCGCACCAAGGCCGCCACCTGCACCGGTGATAATCACCACTCTGCCATTACAAATTGCCATTACTGTTATTCCTCATTTTCCGCTGAATGCTGGACGGGAGATGGGAGACGCAAAAGTACAAATCTATCTTAGCGTCTGTCGTCTCCCATTCCGCGTCTCCCAATTAGAGCCGCTCAATTATCGTTACATTCGCCTGACCACCGCCTTCGCACATGGTTTGCAAACCATAGCGGCCGCCGGTACGCTCAAGTTCGTGTAACAGCGTTGTCATTAACTTAGTGCCCGTTGCGCCCAGTGGATGACCGAGTGCGATGGCACCGCCGTTGACGTTGGTCTTGGCGTGGTCGTAACCGGTTTCTTTTAGCCACGCCAAAACCACGGAAGCAAAGGCCTCGTTAATTTCGACCAGGTCGATATCCTGCAGCGACATGCCCGCTTTTTTCAGCGCATATTCGGTGGCTGAAATCGGCGCGGTCAGCATCCAAATTGGATCGTCTGCGCGCACACTCATATGATGAATACGGGCGCGTGGCGTTAAGTTATAACGCTTGAGTGCATCCTCGCTTACCACCAGCACCGCACTTGAGGCGTCGCAGGTTTGGCTAGAGACAGCAGCTGTTACTTTGTCGCAGCCAAACAAAAAATCCAGTTCCGCCATTTTTTCCAAGCTGGAATTACGCGGCGTTTCATCCATTTTCACGTCGCCAAAGGGAACAATTTCCCTATCAAAATGACCCGCGGCAATTGCCTTTAATGCGCGTTGATGCGACTCATAGGAAAACAGCTCTAAGTCTTTGCGCGATAAATTCCATTTATCAGCGATCATCTGAGCAGATTTAAACTGTGTTGGTGGCTCGGCACCGTAACGTTCAACCCAGCCCGTCGAACCAGAGAACGGGTCACTAAATCCCAATGGCGCAGCCAGAGTCATCGCCGATGAAATTGGAATTTGCGTCATGGTCTGCACACCGCCCGCCACAACTACGTCCATACAGCCCGACATAATCGCCTGCGCCGCAAAATGCACCGACTGCTGCGATGAGCCGCACTGACGATCAATCGTCGTGCCCGGTACTTCCTGAGACAGCCCCGCCGCCAACCACGCGCTGCGTGCGATGTCGCCCGCTAGCGGACCAACCGTATCTACACAGCCAAAAATAACGTCGTCGTATTCATTGTCAGGAATGCCGTTGCGCTCAACGATGGCCTTCAATACGTGTGCGCCCAAGTCTGCGCCGTGCACATGAGCAAGACCGCCTTTGCGTCGCCCAGTGGGGCTGCGAACTGCGTCTACGATGTATGCTTCTGCCATGTTAAATCCTCGGTAATTTGGTCAGACGTCGGAGGTCTGATGTCTGGTTCTTTATAAAAAAATGCTCGGGCTGTGTTGGTCGTCCGACATCAGACACCTGACATCAGACTAATAAGCTATGCCGCAAACGTGTTCCCAGCGCCTAACTTCGCTTCATCACTAAACACAAACTCCGCAATGCGCTGCTTATGAAAACCCGCCGTGCCATAACTGCTGTTTAGCGCCCATGCGCGTTTCATGAAAATATGTAAATCCACTTCCCAGGTGTAACCCATGGCGCCGTGTACTTGAATGCTATTTTTAGCGGCTAAATCGGCCACTTCACAGGCCACTACTTTGGCATGGCTAACATTGTGCGAAGCACTGGATAAATTATTTGCCAGCGCATAAGCGGCGCGATAAACCGGAGTTTTGGCGTATTCCAATTTGTAAGCGATATTTGACATATGATGCTTAACCGCTTGGAAGCTGCCGATGGCAACACCAAACTGTTTGCGATCAGTGGTGTATTGCACAGAGATATCAATCATGCGCTGGGCAACGCCAAGCGCCTGTGCTGCCGCGGCTAAAGCACCACGATTAAGAGCAAACACAAGCAAGTCTTTTGCCTTTTGGCCGTCCGCTAATTTATGCGCAGCAGCGGCATCAAATTCGACGGCAAATAATTTGCGCCCCAAATCAATGGACTCGTTGTAGCGAAGCTCAACTGCGCCCGCTTCCACCGCATACACCGCGCCGGCTTTTTCGAGAATCAACAGATCAGCGATATGCGCATCTTCAACTAAATTATTTACTTCCAAACCAACCACGACCTTGGCTTCGCCGCTGGCGATTTTAGGAAGCCACTGCTCAGCAAAGGCAGAATCGCCAACTTCCATAATGGTTGGCACCGCAACCAGCGCGCTATGAACCAGCGGCTCAGCCAAAGCAACATAGCCCGCCTCCTGCGCTAGCAGAACAAAATCCAACTCGTTCATACCCAAGCCACCATGAGCCTCGGGAACAGTAATGCCAGTAAGGCCCATCTCAACAAACTGCTGCCACAAAGCATCACTGCGACCAGACTCGGTTTGCCATGCCGCACGAATTGATTCCGGCGTGATCTCATTAACCAGAAAATCCCTTACCGATTCCTGAAACAACAACTGGTCTTCGCTAAATGTAAAATCCATCAGTTCACCTTTTGGGCCTGTATTTTTCGGCCACTAAATTTGTCTGTTTACTTCTTTTCAATCTCAATTCTTACGCGGGACAAACAAACCAGCCGCATATGTATCCCCGCGTTCCCTACCCTCGTCATACCCGACTCGATCGGGTATCCAGAGTGAGCGGAGCGAATGCCCTTTCCCAACCAACTCAGCAGCGCAGATTTTTGTGCGCTGGCAAGGCAAAAATGCGCGCAGGGCGGGAGCGTATATTTAATACGTGACCAACCGAGCGCATTTTTAACGCCGCCAGCGTGCAAAAAGGTCGCTGCGAACCAAGGCCAAAATGCGTGCAGGGCGGGAGCGTATATTCAATACGTGACCAACTGAGCACATTTTTAACGCAGCCAGCGTGCAAAAAGATCGCTGCGCTCCCCGCAATAAATATTTTCGCTGCATAGCAAGGCGAAATCGCGCGGAAGAAGGGAGCGTATAAATAATACGTGACCGACTGAGCACGATTTCAACGCCGCTATGCAGTGAAAAGATCATTTCCTCGGCATGCCTAATAGGCGTTCGGCGATTATGTTTCTTTGTATCTCATTCGTTCCCGCATAAATCGGCCCAGACTGCGAGAACAACCAGCCATCTAACCAGCTACCTACTTCACCGGCGTCGGGTGCATGCGGCACTAGCTCTGCCCGCGCGCCTAAAATTTTCAAACCCAGGCCGTGCATTTGCTGATCAAGCTCTGACCAAAATATTTTATTGGTTGAGGCTTCTGCGCCAATCTTGCCGCCCTGCATTAAACGGCAGGCGGTTTGATAGGTGGTTAGTGCATAGGCTTCTGCATCCATGTAGGCACGCAGGACCGCATCGCGCACGGCGGGGTCTTGGTCTGCACTTTCTTGATTGGCTTTGTATAAATTAACGAGGCGCTTGGCGGTTTCTTGAAAACGCGCTGGTGAACGCAGCATGAGGCCGCGTTCAAATCCGGCGGTGGCCATGGCCACACTCCAACCTTCGCCTTCACCACCTAAGCGACAATCGACAGGTACTTTGACGTTGTCGAAAAATATTTCGGCAAACCCGGGCAAGCCATCGAGCTGAGGGATTGGACGAACGGTGATGCCCTCTGATTCCAGCGGCACCAAAATAAAGGTAAGCCCTTTATGGCGCTCGGAGGCTGGATCGGTTCTGAACATACCAAAACACCAGTCCGCCCACACTGCGCGGGTAGACCATGTTTTTTGGCCGTTAATGACGTAATGACTACCGTCTTCGCTCAGCGTTGCGGTGGAGCGAATCGCCGCCATATCTGAACCGGCATTTGGCTCAGACCAGCCCTGACACCAGATATCTTTACCTGTTGCCATGCCGTTTAAAAAACGCTTCTTCTGATCGTCGGTGCCGTACTCCATAAGGGTAGGCCCGAGCAGGAAAATCCCGTTTTGGTTTACCCGCAGTGGTGCGCGCGCAGCGTAGTACTCTTCTTCAAAAATAAGCCACTGCAGCAGATCGGCGCCACGACCGCCCATTTCTTCTGGCCAGGTGATCATGCCCCAACGGCCTTCGTAGAGTTTCGCTTCCCACTCGCGGTGCTGTTGAAAACCTTCTTCGGTATCGAAGGACTTCAGCGGTTCAGCAGGCACGTTAGCCGCAAGCCAAGCGCGAACTTCGGCGCGGAATGCGGTTTGTTCGGGTGTATATTCAAGTTGCATGTTGATATCCAGTTACCGCGTTTATACTTTGTTACGGCGCGCGTCGGACGTCTGACGCCAGACGTCTGACTTGCCCTTTAAAATTTCGCATCGCGTTTTTCAACAAACGCGTCTTTGGCTTCCTGCGAATCTGGGTCGGCATAGGCCTCTTGGGTGAAGCCCTGCTCCCAACGGTATTTATCTTCTAAATTGCCGTCTTCAATACCGTTTAATGCTTCTTTAGCCAGCTGCACCATGCGAGGTGATTTGGCGGCCATTTTGCGAGCAATGTCGCGGGCGGTATCGAGCAACTGCTCGCGGGGTACCACTTTTTCTACCGCACCCAGACGATAGGCTTCCTGCGCATCGATGGGCTCGCCGGTAAAATACATGTAACGCACTTTTTGCACGGGGAACATACGCTGTAAATGCGCGCCGCCGCCCATGGCACCGCGGTCTACTTCTGGCACGGCAAAGGTGGCGCACTCGGAAGCGACTAACACATCGGCTGCGCCGCTAATGCCAATCCCGCCGCCCAATACAAAACCGTGTACGGCAACAATCACCGGCTTGGGATTGCGGTGAATCGCTTTAAAGGTGTCGTAATTGCCTTTGTTTACTTTGGTGATCATTGCGCTATTGGCAGCAAGTTCTTTGATGTCGACACCGGCACAAAAACCACGACCTTCGGCGGCGATAATAATGGCGCGCACATCGGGGTTTTCACCCAGTGCATTTAACTCGGCAGCAATCGCCAACCAGCCAGCGCTATTAAAGGCATTCACCGGCGGGTGATTAAAAATTACTTCGGCAATACCGCTGTCGATACGAGTAGAAAATGGCTGAGACATGGTTATTTCCCCTGCGCCTGTAAACGCTGTAATTGGGCTTCGGCCTCGGCAACCAGACCGCTAATTAATTCTTCACAACTTAATAATTTATCGATCACGCCAGCGACTTGACCAGATGGCAATACGCCGTCGTCGGGACGGCCATCAACCATGGCTTTCTGAATAATCATAGGCGCGTTGGCCGACATAATGGCTTGCGCTGGCGTCAGGTCACCGTCTTTGCTCATGGCGATAGCCGACTTCAGCAAACCGAAAATACTGGCGCCGGTAAACTTGCGGAAGGCCAAACCATTGCGCAGTGCAATCACTAATTTTTTAAGATTTCCCGCGCGCTCTAACTCCGCTAAAAAGCGATTTAGAATCATGCGCTGCTGAATACCATCAAGGGCTTGCGAGACAATAATATCGGCGGGATTTTTACAATCTAAGTAGCGCTGCTTAGTCGCCTCCGGAACGGGACTTTCCTTGGTCAATAAAAAGCGCGTTCCCATCGCGATGCCATCGGCACCAAAGGCCATGGCCGCAATCAGACCGCGACCATCTTTAAAACCACCGGCGCCCAACACGGGAACCTGTGCGCCAACCGCGTCAACTACCTGCGGTAATAGCAAAGTGGTTGGCACCGAGCCGGTGTGTCCACCACCCTCGCCGCCCTGAACCGTAACCGCATCGGCACCCATTTCCACCGCTTTAACAGCGTGCTTGGGCAAACCAATCGTCGGCATGCAGACTACGCCGGCATCTTTCAGCTTGGCGACCATGTCCTTGCCCGGTGAGCGCGAATAACTGACCGCCTTCACCTTGTGCTTAATGACCAGATCGACAATCTCGGCAGCATTGGGCTGATACATATGAAAATTGACGCCGAAATTTGCCTCGGTCAATGACTTCACTTTGAGAATATCGGCTTCCATTTGCGCAGGCGGAATCGTTGCCCCCGCTAAAAAGCCAAAGCCACCGGCATTGCCTGTGCCCGCCACCAACTGCGGATCGGCAACCCAGCCCATCGCGGTCTGGATGACAGGATAGCGGCAGCCGAGAAGTTCGGTAATTCGAGTATTAAGTAGCTTCGACATGATATTCAGCCTATGGCTTCATGGTTTGAAGACTGACGTCAGACGTCGGACGAAGCACTATCGTCAGACACCCGACTTCCGACGCCTGACTCACAGCCGCACACCCGCTGGATTATCCTTCAACTGCTTGCTGCGCAGATTGTGCGGATCGATTTGGCGAATAACCGCTAATTGCTCTTCGGTGGGCGCCGCTGTCGTCGCTATCGTGTCTGGCACATGCACCTCGAAACCCGTATTGGCAACCACCTCGTCCACTGTGACACCAGGGTGCAAGCTCACAATCTGCATTTGGTGATTAGGGCCGTTAAAATCGAACACACCTAAGTTGGTGTACACGCAGCGCAAATCGACTTCGTCAAAGCTATAGCCTTTTGGCAGACGCTCTGGATTAAAGCCGATAGTGCAAACTACATCGCACTCGCCGTCAATAAATACGCGGGGGCCGTGGGCGGGCACCATGTAACTATTGGCGTGGCAAATGGAGTTACCGGGAAAACCACGCACACCTAACATTTGCACTTTAGGCTTTTGGTAATCGCCGCCCATGGCAGAAATATTGGCCTGACCAAAACGGTCAATTTGGGTTGGGCCACCAGTAAGGTGACGACGGCCACTCCAGACGTTGTCGAAAATCCGGCTAAAACCCATCCAGTTTTCATTCATTTGCACAAAGTCAGCCGGACGCTTGCCAACCGGATTTGGCGCCGACAATATCCACGCCTCAGAATCGGTCATCATAATGCCGGGGTTGGTGGTTAGCATGGCAAGGCTGGCAGCAATACGCTGCAATACGCCAATACCGGTCACCAGCACTTCGCCGTCGTGCTCGTAAGCCGCCGCGTTAGCGCAAATCATTAGCTCTGCCAAACTGTAATCGCTTGCAGGTGTGCTCATCGTTTTATCTCCTGTTAGCCGATTAATAGACGGGTTGTGGCAATTTACGAATGGCATCCAGGCCGCCAACTTTGGCCTGATACTCATCCTCGCTGCTGTCTTTGATGTACTTATCAAAGTAAGCGGCAAAACCACCCTCTTTGGCAGAGGCGTTGTATTCCTGAAAATGCGGTATATCAAAACCGTAATCTGGGCTGCACGACGAGGGATGCGCGCCACCCGGCACTAATGCAACACCTGTGGTGTAGTTGCGTTCCCAGAACACCAAGCGCGCCTGCGCCGGATCGGCAAAGGCCTCAGCTTCAACAATTTCTTCGCTGGTCACGAAGGTCTTGTCAGCTGCGCGCACAAACCAATCATCCATGTGATGATCTGGCGCCGTGATTTGACACACACCGCGCACATCAGCGCGATTTACATGAACCAAGGCCACATCTAATTTCAGCGCCGGCATCGCGACCCACTCTTTATCATCGTAGGGGCTGTCGATCACTTTAATATCGGGGTTGAACTTGATTACGTCAGTACCCAAACCCACCTTGGTCGGAATGAAGGGACAACCCCAGGCCGCTGCGCGCAAGCCCAGCAACATCATGCCCTCATCAATTTCCATTACTTCTAAGTTGCCGCTCTGGCGCGCCGCACGGAAATAGGGCTCCAGAGGGATAAAATCCAAAGACACGAAGGCAAACACCAACTTGCGTACCTTGCCGGCTGCGCACAGCATGCCAACGTCAGCACCGCCGTAGGCGACGATGGTTAAATCCTTTAGGTCAGAATTCAGAATCGCGCGGATCAAAGCCATGGGCTTGCGACGCGGCCCCCATCCACCTATACCAATGGTCATGCCGTCACGTAACTGACCAACAATCTCCTGCAAACTCATTTGCTTGTTCACGAGCGCTCCTTGGGTTTTCAAAACAGCCTTATGTGTAATCACCCTAAAAAGCGGTAATCAGCACACGGGAATTACGGTATACGTAAATATAACACCAAATTATTATGCAAAACATCATTTGTGCTTAATTTTACTAATGTCTTAAGCCATTTGGGGTAGGCAAACAGTATAGCCAATGATTTTTGGCTTTCACGTCGTCCAAATGGCAAGGGCTGGGAGGGAGAGATCGGGAACTGGGAGTCGGAAGTCGGGAGCTAAAACATTACCCCGCCTCACCACGTCATCCCCGACCCCGATCGGGGATCCAGAGTGAGCGACAGCGAATGCCTTTGGTTTCAGCGAAGTATGGTGGTGCCCAGAGTCCGAGGTTTATGGATCCTCAATCGAGTTGAGGATGACGGCTAGGGAGTTAACGATGACGGCGAGCGCCGGAAGCTGGAAGCTGGAAGTCGGAAGTCGGAAGTCGGAAGTCGGAAGTCGGAAGTCGGAAGTCGGAAGTTAAAACATCAGCCCACATCGACAAAGCGCCCACCACACTCCGTCATACTCAGCTAAAACCGACGCACCCCGCAACACCTCGTCATCCCCGACCCCGATCGGGGATCCAGAGTGAGCGATAGCGAATGCCTTTGGTTTCAGCGAAGTATGGTGGCGCCCAGAGCCCGAGGTTTATGGATCCTCAATCGAGTTGAGGATGACGGCTAGGGAGTTGACGATGACGGCGAGCGCCGGAAGTCGGAAGTCGGAAGTTAAAACATCAGCCCACATCGACAAAGCGACCACCACACTCCGTCATACTCAGCTAAAACCGACGCACCCCACAACACCTCGTCATCCCCGACCCCGATCGGGGATCCAGAGTGAGCGACAGCGAATGCCTTTAACGTCAGGCATCCGCCCCCGACGTCCGACAAAACCAAACCTATACGCCAACGCTCAAAGCCCGAGACCTATGGATCCTCGATCGGTGTCGAGGATGACGGCTAGAAAAACAGATGACACTTAAGCGACTTTAAAAAGCAAAAACGAGAAGCCCCGCCGCCCCACACCTCAATGATCAAACTGCACCGGCTCTTTGTTTTTATTACTAATCACCACCGTACGCGCAATTTTGTCGTGCCAGCCCTGCTTGCGCCTGTCTAGCCCAACCCAGATAAAGCCGAGCATCAGCACCATGGCCGACAGGTAGTAGCACACATAGCGCACCAGCCACTGTTTCAGCGTGGGCTTTTCGCCTGTTTTGGCATCAACAATGGCCAATTTCAAAACCATCTTACCCGGCGTGGCGGATTTATAAATCCAGAACACCAGCACCACGATGGCGGGCAAAATATAGTTCACCACTAAATTCACATTGCCAGGCACCTGCAGGGTCTCGAAAGACATGGTAGACATATGCATGCCCTCACCTTTCACACTGGACCACTGCGCGTCGCCAAAGCTAAGGGCGATAATCGGCAATATAAGCAAGCCGAAAAGAAAGGTATCGATCACCGATGCCAACACGCGCACCCAAAATCCGGCATACTCAAGTTGCTGTTCCGACGCTTGCGGGGTGTTTTCCATAATCACTCCAAACTGGTTTTGTATTAAGGGCATCTCTATAAATTGCTTGCGGCCTCTGGCTTACGGGCATTTTCTCCAGTAAGGCGCGCGATGCAGGCGGGCTGGTTGCCCGTCGAAGCAGCGCAACGCCGCTGGGGGAAATGTCCGTAAGCCCCGAAGGGCGCGGCCTGAGCGGTGCCACGGCGGCGTTGCCTTGCTTGTAAAGGACAACCAGCCTTAACCTGCGCAAGGCGCCTTGCCGTGACACCGCTCAGGTTGCGCAGAGGCTACAATCAATTTATAGAGGTGCCCTTAAGGTCGACAATACACTGTATTCAGTATGGCAGCGCTGATTAATCAGAGTTGCCTTAGATTGACGCACGCTAAGTAAAAAACACTAACAGTGCAAATTTTAGGGATGCCCAACAATGCCACTCAGCTCCTTGCAAACCTACGACATCGAAAAAGCCTTGGTGGCTGGCAGAAAACTTGATGCCATTAAAATGTATCGCGAAGCAACGGGCTGCTCCTTAGTTGAGGCTAAGGACGAAATCGAAAACATGCTCACCAGCTTAAAATCGCTGAAGCCGCGATACTTCAAAGACGTCGGCGTACAGGCGGAGCCAGAGCCAGTAAAACCCGCGAGCAAGAAGAAAGCCTTTCTGATGACCTTCTTCTTGGTGGATACCCTGATATTCGCTGGCCTTGTTTACTATTTTGTATTTCGTGACGATGGCAATAACACTGCGGCAAACGTCGCCAATCAAGCAGCCCAAGTCACTCAACAAAATACTAAGCAGGCAGAACCCCAAACCCAAGGCCGCCCCAAGTCAATTTCCCTGGCTAGCAATGTCGATACCGCAAGCTACACCGAATCACTGAGCGCCGACGACAACTTCGATTCGCTTTACCAAGCCAAGATAAACAGCAGCAGCTACATCGATAGAAAAAGCTCAGGCAATAACAGACGCTTTGACAGCAGCGAGATCGAGCGCAAAATTAAAACCGCCCGCAGCCTGCTCGCTCAACAACGCGTCCCACCGACAAACAGCTCGCCAACAAAAATCGCGGTCAGCAATACACCAATAAGTTTGGACGGCATTATCAACAGCGAAGAATGGCATGACGCCACCGCGATTGTCCTTGATGCAGAAAACCAAACCACCCTGTATTTCAAAACCGATGGCGAATGGCTGTACATTGCCTGCGATGCGCCAAGCGAAAAAAGTCAGGGCGGCTACGATCAACTGCGGGTGTACTTCCACGCCGGACTCAGCCCCAACCTAGTCAATGAGCGCATCCACATCGGCAAAGGCGCAGGTGTTACCAGCATTAGACAAACCACTTTCCGCTGGCAGGGCAACCCGCCAAAGAACGACAACGAGCGCTGGAAAAAGTACGCCATCAATGACTGGGGACTTTACAACTACGCCTACGGCAGCTCATCGATGGGCAGCGGCCACCGCCAATACGAGGCGGCCATTCATTTAGGCGAAGCCGGTCTGCACAGCAATGTGCCTTTTACTGTATATGCCGAAGTTGAAACCGATCCACTAAAAGATGCGCAGGGTAAATTTGTTGAACGGCAGTATTTAGGTGAACTGGGCAATGAGCGGAATCCAGTTTGGATGGTGTTTTAGTGTAAGTCGGCAATGAGCCCGCCCCCACCCAAAAGACATTCGCTCTGACACTCAATGTCAAAAGAACACATATAGACGCCCCTTGCGGAGATTACACACGCGCCATTGGCGATGCATGGCTGGCCTGAAGTGTGTTCTGTTGTGGCTGCACACGGCACCCCTCAGCAAAGGAATTCCGTATTATCTGTACTCGCAACTTTCCCTATGAGCTGCGACTCATTGATTGACGCGGTGTGCCGGTCTGCATAGAGTGGCGGGACTAATAATAAAAATTGATCATCCTGAGGTGCTACCGTGCGCTCGCTTCGACATTTGTCTCACTACCTGTTGCAACATTCCGTCCGAATTGTCATTTCGGTGGTCATCGCCACCTCGCTTTATAGCTGCAAGAGCAATAGCAGCTCCGGCGGCAATAACGGTGGTGAAACGCCGCCAGTGACTCAGGCGAGTTGCGGCGCCAACGATACGCCGGAAACCGGCGTGCAGGGGGATATTCCGCGGGAGGATCAAGACTCCGGCCGGTCGCTGTTAGGCTATAACTGCGGCCTGTCGCCGGTGTATCAATTTGAGGTAGCGGGCGCGGTGCAGGGCTACGACCACTGCGTGTATATTCGCCCCGCCACAGGGTTCAACCCGCTACAGCAAAACGAAACCACGCCGATTGATGTCTACGATGTCAGTAATCCGACTGCGCCGATTTTTATCAAAACCTTGCTTACCGCCGCTGCCTCTGGCCTGGGGGGAACCTCGGAAACCCTGCGGGTGGCACCTACCACCAACAACCCTGATGTGCCGCCGCTACTTGCGTCGGGCAGCAGTCTTTACGATATAAGCGACTGTGCCAACCCTATACACAAGGGCGATATTGCCTGGCCTGCTTCGCTTCCTTGGCCAGTGGGCCTCTCCCACGATATTCGTATCAGTCATGCAGGTAACAGGGTATCGGCCTCGCTTGGTATCGTCACCGCCGATATTACCGATCTTGATAACCCGGAAAGCTGGGCGCCAAAAAACTGGTCTTGCGCGGTAGCCGGACAATTCGCCACGATACACGCGATTCTGGAAGCAGGCCCACTTGGGCTTTGCGAAATTGTGTCAAGCTTGGGGCTGGGTCTTCCAGAGGACACTGCTCCACAGCTCGCTCATGGGCCTGATCACAATGGCAATGGCACGCGACTCTATGCGGGAAATCAGGGGATTCCTGCAGATGTCGGCGATGCGAGTGGGTTTCTGGATGCCGGCGGCAGCTTTGAAGATGTCGGCGATACCACCATCCGTATTCTGGATCTGACGACTGAGCCACCCACGGTACTGGATCAGGCAGACGGCCCCGGCCACGCCGTTGACTGGTTCCGTTCTGCCGACGGCCGGGAGTATATTCTGCACTCCAATGAGTTTGTGTTTGTTCAGCAGGCAAGCTGCGCCCCGCACCCTCGTCCCAACTCACTGGGCTGGGCCTTCGAGGCTTTTATCACCGAGGTGACCGACGACACCTTAATCCGCCGTTCCATGCTGGAGCTGGATATCAACAAACCGGAGTTCTGTCAGGAAAAACTCGCTTCCGGCCAGGGCACCTCCATCGCCTACCACAGCGTTGACGATCACTTTAATGCCAAGCTGGCGATGATTAACTTTGGCGACGGCATCTTACCTTCGCCAAATCCGCTCAGTGGCGCGGGTTTGCGTGTGTTTGATATTCGCAACCCGTCGGAGCCGGAAGAGGTCGCCTACTTTAATCGCGGCAGCCTGGAGCACGCCGGCGCGTCCTATTACGACCACGATGCTGGCCTACTCTATATGCCGGATGCCTCTGGCGTAAGGGTACTAGAGCTGCAACCGCAGATCGTCAGCTACATGGGCCTGCCGCAGCCGAGCGACCCCAAATACCCTCGTTATCCAAACGGGCGTGCGGCGACACCAGCTGAGTAACGCTGCCGCTATGCTGGCGTTTACTGAGCGCTTGTTTTCAAGCTGGCACTTGTTTTCAAGCTGGCACTTGTTCTCAGGCAAGTATCTAGTCGGGCTACTTGGCGTTGTGTGGCTAGCCAGCGCAAACAGCGCCTATGCCCATTCGTTTGGCCAGACCTACACCATGCCGGTGCCGGTGTGGCTCTATCTTTACGGAGCCGCCGCCGCGCTGGTAATTTCCTTTGTGTTGGTGGGCTATTTTGTCTCGACCCAGTCAATTGAAATTAACCGGCGCCAGTACGATCTTTCACGCCGGTGGACGCCCCGCCCGGCGATAGCCGGATTCTTACTGAGTAGTCTTCGCGGCCTGTTTGTTTTCTTGCTCGCCCTCGCCATCATTGCCGGTTTTATCGGCACGCAAAACGCCTACCGAAACCTGAACATGACCCTGTTTTGGGTGGTATTTGTACTGGGCTTTACCTACTTCACTGCCCTGCTCGGAAACTGGTTTGCGGTGTTGAATCCTCTGCGGGTGATGGCGGAATGGATTGAAAAACTCGCTGGCCGAAAACTGCAGGGGCGCTGGCCTTATCCGCAAAAACTGGCCTATTGGCCGGCACTGATCCTTTATATGGGCTTTATCTGGCTGGAGTTATTTGGTCGCTCCACGCCCATGTCATTGTCCGTTGTATTGCTGGGCTATACCCTGCTCAGCCTGCTCGGGTCTTATTTACTCGGCAAAGAACCCTGGTTCAAATACTGCGAATTCTTCAGTGTATTTCTGCGGCTGGTGGCGAAAGTGGCGCCGCTGGCGATTGACGCCCCAGGCGGCAAGTTCCAGAAAGCGTATCTGCGAATGCCCCTTGCGGGGCTGCTTCAGCACAAGGCGATTCCGCTGAGCCTGCTGGTGTTTGTGTTGTTTATGCTGTCTTCCACGGCCTTTGATGGCTTGCATGAAACAGCGCTTTGGGTCGGTGCGTTCTGGAAGAACCTCTACCAGATGCTACTGTTCCCCATCTATGGCAGTGCCCCGCCAGTCACCCTGCCGACGATACGAAAACTATTTTTGATTTACCAAAGCGGCGCCCTGCTGCTCTCGCCGCTGGTTTATCTGGCCATCTATGCCCTGTTTCTGTTTATTGCCAAGGTCTTGGTCCGGCCGTCGCTGTCGCTAAAAGCTCTGCTCACCTGGTTTGCCTATAGCCTGCTTCCCATTGTGATTGCCTACCACTTCACCCATTACTACACCCTACTGCAGATACAAGGGCCACAGACGTTACGACTGGCCTCAGACCCATTTGGCTTTGGCTGGGATCTGTTCGGTACCGCGAAGATGGCCATCAATATCGTGCCGGATATGGGGGTCGTCTGGCACAGCCAGGTTTTGGTGATCGTAGCGGGACATATTGCCAGTGCGTATCTTGCGCATGTCCAGGCCATGGCACTGTTTCAGGATCGCCGCGACGCCATTATCAGTCAGCTGCCAATACTGGTATTGATGGTGGTATTCACCACACTGGGCTTGTGGATTTTGTCCCTGCCACTGAATCCGGGCACGCTCGGTGGCTAGGGCGATAATCGGCATTTTCGCCAGTCAAAGGCGACTCTGGAACACCAGCGGCAACGCTATGATGGTCATCAGAGCTAATGCGGTTGTCGAGATCATGGAGCACCATAACGCCCACGCCAGTGGTAGACAAAGTAGAGCACGTTTTTATGCGACAAAGTGCGTAGCGAATGCCCGAAAAGGCGTGAAGCTTTAGCTGTCCAGGCGCGATTTACAGCGGCTAACTGCGCGTGATTGTTATATGAAATCATATTTCTACAAAGCCCACCTTACTTGGCACATATTTGTTAAACGCGGGGAGCCACGGAAGAACAACTTCCTGTGATTCTTGACTTGATTTCGTGAATACTATTTTTGCAAGTTCACGCGAAGAATGAAACTCAACAACTGATATATTCATCCAAGGCAACAGAATTTTATCGAAATAAGGGGCTAATTCATTAAATATGATAACTCCGTCATTTGATGCGCCTATTAACGACTGAAAGACCAATTTTTCGGCATACAATCTACCGTATATTTTTTCTGTTTTTCTTGGAGTAGAACTAGTTTCAAAACCATCAAAAACGGACTTCCAAGTCTTAAATGCTGGCTTTTTAAAGTAAAAAAACGCGCCGAGCAAGACTGATAAAACACCTGTAATTCCGAAAAGTAATTCAGCCATTTTTCACATAACGCCGCCAACACAGGCCGAGCGTAGCGAGGTCCAGTGCAATGCGCATTTTGCATTGCACGATTGTGATTGGCCTTGTTATGAGTTTTGCTTGCAGCATGCTACAGCCCCAAGCCCTCTTTTACTTCAATGATCATTTTAGCAATATTCATGTCGTGTTCCGGCGCGGCAGATAAGCCCATACTTTCCGTTGAGACTACGCCTAGATATTTGGCAATTGAATCAGGCGAATCACTTTCCATTGCGTAAGCGAAAACTCTTGGCAGGTAAGATTGATACTCGTCCCTAGCCCAGTCTCCATCTGAAATTCCGATCGGATCCCACTTATAGAAAAGAATCTCATCAATTCTTTTATAGAGTTCCAATTGATCTGGCGGTAGCTTCTTTCCCATTACTTACTCAACAGTTTTATTATGAAGACAGAGACCTTATATCACTTTGGCCCCCTTATCACGGAGTTGGCTTTTACGTTGATTGGAAAATTGTTGGGAATTCAATGAGATGTCGACCTCGCTATTAGCGAGCGAACGACAAACAAAGACTAGTTCCCTTTATTTCTGCCAAACATTCCTTTCCCCTGATCATATCCTGTTTTTTATGTTTTTCAATAAGTTAAGTCTTTCTAAAAAGTATTAATGAGAATGGCTCTACTGTTCACAAGGGTTTAATCGTCGGGAACTGCTAATCTCAACAAAGACACAACCCTACTACAACCGCGTAGCAGTAACCGGCTGCGCCAATATCCAAAGCCCAAAGCACGTAAAAATAATCATCAACACCAGCATGGGCAACTGACTCAAGGTTGCTTGCCGCCGCTGCGGAAATAGCTGCAGCGCTTCTTTATGCGCTAAGTACACGCTGAGTACGTGACCAAAAAGAATTAGCCCTACCTGCGTATGCCAGACCCAATCCATATTCGGGATAACTGATTCGGGTCGCCAATGGGCGCTGCCGAATAAATTCCAAGACCAGCCGAAGGGATCTGATATCAGCCGCCATATCATTACGCCTTGGGTGCTGATCAAAGTGTAGTAATGGGTGATGTGGTAGACCAAGGCGATGGGTAAAAGAGAGTAGGTGAAATGCAGGGCGAGCGAGGACAGGGATGCCTGATACTTTGTGAGCCGACGCACGATAGCCAGAAAGAAATACAGCACGCCGAGGTAGAACAGTGGCGATAACACCAGCACGGTGGTTTCGAAAACGCCGTGCGCCGCTTTTAATACCGGATAGGCCTGTACAATATTTTCGCCTTTGTATTCTCTGTATATTCCGGCGATGTCTTGCCAAAAGAAGGTCGCCCAGATATTGGTGCTGTGCAAACCGTCGAACGCGGTTGACGATAATAGGAACAGCACAAACAGCAGCTCACTCATTGAGGATGCTTTGTCAATTTGGAGACCGGAAAACGGCATGCGTAATATCACCGCTGGACGTGCCAGGGATTTATCCCTTGTTTGAATAGAGATTGGCGCCATTTTGGATATCAGCGCAAACAGAACCGCGAAAAATTCGCCCTGTTTAAACCAGCGCTCGCTGCCGATTAACCATGCTGCGACAAGGTTGAATACGCTATAAGCCAGCAAGACACTCGCAAGCCCTCGCGGGCCGCTTTCGCCAAATAGCTCAAACCAAATAAATCCGATGTAGAGCAATAAAGCCGGCCAATATTCTAGTTTTTCACCCCAGCGAAAGCGGCCAGAAAAATCAATTTTAAACACCGCCGCCAAACAAAGCACCATAGTTTGCCAGGGGTTTACTAGCGGGTAAAGATCACCCACCAAGGCACTAAAGTAGGCGAAGCCTAAAACAAATATGATCCAGAAAAAGGTCATATTAAAATTTAAAAAGGCATTCGCCGTGCCCCACAAACCGGTGGCGATGCACAGCAGCAAGGCGAATAAACTCACTATTCGTAAAGCGAGAATCGCGATGGGAGATATGACAAACAGGTTTTTTTCGCGCACAGGCTGGGGCGAATCTTGCGCGGCGCGCTGATCGCTGGCGAACCACGCCACCAATAAAAACGACAGCAGCAAGGCCGCCGCACTGCCCCAGGCGTATAACCAAAACGGCACAGGTAAGGTGTAAAGCGTACCAAAGGAATGCGACCACGCTGGCGCCGGAAATGCGGCTAGACTAATGGCCAGCAGCCAATACAGACGCCGTGTACTGGCGGTCTTTTGGCCGCTGCGCTTAAACAACATAGCGGCAACTACCCGACTTAAAGCCCTGTGGGTTTAGGTGCAGCGGGCCCTGCACTGGGGGTGAATTCCAATATTTGAAAACCCGCACTGTAGCCGGCTATCCAAATATGGCCGGTTTCAGGTCGATAGCGAATATAAGTGGCGACGGCGTCCCAGCGATCGGCTGAACTGCCGAAGCCTTCCGACAATAACACTGTTGGGGTATTCGGGTTTGGTGCCGGATGCCAATAGGCAATTTCAAAGGGGGTGGCGGGATCGTGAATGTCCCACACCCGCAGACCACCGGTGTAGTAACTCATAAACAGGGTGGTGGCGTTGTTCACATCGTCAAAGCCAACGTAGTGGGCAGAGTAGTTGGCGACGTCTATTTCAGTCTGTGGGCAGTTCTCTAATTTATTCACGTCGAGAATAATATCCGACACTCTGACCGGATTAGCTTCGTCGGTAATATCAATAATACGGCTGTGGGCCCAGGGACAAACTCCGGCGGTTGGCCATTCATCGCTGGAGTAAACGTAGGTGCGCCCACCATTTTTGAACCAACGCGCGGTGTGCGAACCGGCCGTTGGCGCTTCGCCATCCAGTAAATTACTCCAGCCCACAAAGCCAATCTCCGGCGGCTGTGTGCCAAACAGGAACGGTGATGCTGGCGTGGTACGATCCTGGAAGCCACTCACATCTAAAATTAGAAGGCCGTTTTGCCCCACCGCTGGCCCGTTAGGCAAACCCAAACCTAAAGACACAAAACCAAAATTGGCCTGATAAAGACGGGTGCCCTCTGGATTTAAACCGCAGTCGTGCGAGGCGGGAGAATAGAGCTGAATTAACTTCGGCTCTTCTAGATCGGTCAAATCGATAACCGCATTGCTTTGTGCAGAACTGGTGGCATAGGCCGTAAAGCCATCGTCGGTGATACACATGGCGTGGCCCATAAATGCCAGACCTTGGTCGATACTGCCAATACCACCGGGTAAATCTGGCAGTGGCGGCAGGGTGATACCCAAGCCGATATTGACCGAGGCTTTCAGTACAGGCTTGCGGCAATCAATCGCCTCGTAGACATCAAATGCCGTGCCGCCACCCCGTGTGGCAACGATAATACGCCGCGCCTGATTTGCCTGAATAGATTCGTGCGGGGCAATCATGGCGGGGCTTTGCAATATATCGACTAGCTCTGGATTTTCTGGGTCTGAGGCATCAATAACCGCCATGCCGTTTAGGGCACTGAACTGTGGATCGATATAGGGAGAAGACGCCGGTCCAAATATTTGCCCCGGCGAGGTGGTGGTGATGTAGGCGCAGTCATCTAGCCAGGCCATAGAGAAGTTGGCGCCGCGATCTAGAATCGTATTCTCGCCGACCAAGCGTAAACCTTTGCGATAGCCCTGCGCCGCACGGCCACTTAATTGGTCGGCAATCGGCACTTGCCCCTGTAAACCGGTTTCGAGCAGGTCGTCATTTTCAATTTCTGAACCGCCACCGGAGTTTGAACCAGAACCAGACCGAGGCCCACTGCTGCTGCCGCCACAACTGGCTATGCACACAAGGCCTATCGCCAAAATTAAGGGTGTAAGGAAGCGACGGATTTGTCTTGGGTTCATATAAATTCACTGCCTGTTCTAATTATTATGTTATTTAAGGCCTTTTCACGAGCCGGAATATTGTTCTCTGGCAAGGAAAAATCGCACGAACCGTAGCGTAGCGTAGATCACGCACTTGTGCGAGTGGCCAACAGGGAACGGTAAATGAGTGAGTTTATTCCCATAAATGACCGATTGCGTAGAGCCTGCCCTTCATGCCCTGTGGGTACGCGAGATTCGATGTTCAGAGACAAGCCTTTAAGCCATTCCTGACTCATATTCTGTTTGATCTCTCATCAAGGCAAAGCTCTCGATGTATAGATCTAGCCCGAGGCGACTGGATCCTCAATCGAGTTGAGGATGACGATGGTGGGTCGTTGAGGATGACGATGGTGGGTCGTTGAGAATGGTTGTGGTGAGTCTGAGGATGAGGGTTGGCAGGTTGACGATAGCGGCGCCACACTGCGTCATCCCCGACCTTTCACCACTACGTCATCCCCGACCTCTCACTACTACGTCATCCCCGACCCCGATCGGGGATCCAGAGTGAGCGACAGCGAATGCCCTTAGCGTCCGGCGTCCGGCGTCCGACGTAAGCACGGCATATGGCAGAGTGGTTCAATGCCCGAAACGGCTGGATCCTCAATCGAGTTGAGGATGACGACGGTGGGTCGTTGAGGATGACGGTGCTGGATCATTGAGGATGATGGTGGTGGGTCTGAGGAGTCGGTGGCGGGTCGTTGAGGATGACGGCCTGGCAGATTGAGGTGACGATGGGGGCATTGAGGATGACGGCTTGGCAGTGTTCAGGACAACGGTGGTCGGCGTCCTTGAGCGACGCCGGCAGCGGATAAAATGAAATCGCTGCCTGCGGTAATTATTATAATTTTTTGAATAGCAGTTACGCGTCGACAATACGACTCATGCGATAGTCGTGCTTCACAAAATTAACGCCCAGCGAACACTCGGTGCGACGCACCCCCGCAAGGCCGGTAATTTTGCTGTGTAGAAAGCGTGCAAGCTCTGCATTGTCTTGTACAAGTGTGATGGCGAGAATATCAAAACGACCCAGCATTTTGCCGACAAAACCGATCTCGGGCACTTCGGCCAGTTTTCGCGCTACGTCGTCGCACTGGGCGCTGCGCTCCACCTCTACCCAAATATAGGCGAGGGTCGGGTTGCGCAGGCGGGCGATGTTGGTCATGGCGGTAATACTCACCTGACCTTCGTTTTCCATGCGTTTGATGCGACTGCGCACGGTGCCTTCGGTAATGCCTAAGTCCGCGGCAATTTTGCGATTACTAATGCGCGCGTCTTTGGCCAGGCCATCTAGTATTTTACGGTCTTGATCATCTAACTGTTTTTTTGCCACGGTACTAATTCCTATCCCCGTTATCCCTAAACACCGTACCCAAAGGGCACCCAGTTAGACTGATTTTTTAGCACATCCAGGGCGATAGACGGCTCTAGCTTGCGCACCCCCGGCACACTTCCCAAGCGCACCAGCAGTTCTGACAGATGTTCTTGATCACGAGCAACGGCTAGGGTTTCTATATCGAGGGTGCCCACAACCTGGCACACCGAAAACACTTCGTCGAACTTGGCCAAATCTTCTGCCACCACGTCGGCTGGGCGGCCTTCAACCTGAATGCCCACCGCCAGCATCATGGTGTAGCCAACGGCTTCGTAATCCGTCACCGCGACTACCCGTAAACTGTCGCCCTCTTCCAGGCGCTTCACTCTGGCGCGCACGGTAGCTTCGGTCAGGCCTAATTCATTTGACAGGGTTTTGTAGGGCATACGACCGTCGCGACGCAGATGCGCCACAATGCGGTGATCTACCTCGTCCATATGCTGGGATGACGCCGGTCGCAGGTGTTCGCCGTCGCTAAACTCTGTCATATCACACTCCGAATTTGCGCAGGCATCATGCTAGCTTTTGCGCTGCCAAGGCTTTCAGCTCAGGTTTAACGACTTTGCCCGAGGCGTTCAGCGGCAGCGCGTCGATAAATTCCACATAAAAAGGCACTTTGTAAGACGCCAACTGCGCGGCGCAAAACTCACGCACGGCGGTGGCATCGATATCGCTACCTGCCTTGCGCACCACAAAGGCCATACCCACTTCGCCTTGGGGTGCTTTGGGCACACCAATAACCGCCACACCCGCCACGCCGGTCATGGCGTAGAGCGCTTTTTCAGTTTCAGCGGGATAGACGTTTTCGCCGTTCATGATGTACATGTCTTTCAAACGGTCGGTGATTTTGAGGTAACCCGCCTCGTCCATCACGCCAATATCACCGGTTTTTAACCAGCCATCAGCGGTGATCGTCTCGGCGGTGGCTTCCGGCATATCGAAGTAGCCTTGCATCACGTTGTAACCGCGGAACCACACCTCCCCTTCGCTGCCCCGCGCCACTTCGACACCGGTCTGTGGATCTGCGCATTTCAACTCTACGCCGTCGATGGCGCGACCCGAGGTGGAGGCAATAATTTCCGCTTCGTCGTCTGGGCGGCAGATCGTGACGACGCCACAGGACTCGGTAAGCCCATAGGCAGTGACCACGGTTTCAAAGCCCAGCTTGTCGCGCATATCGCGGACCAACTGCACCGGCACCGACGCCGCACCCGTCACACCCAAACGCAGGCTGGAGAGATCGTAGTTGTGGCGAGTGTCATCTGCTAACAGCATTTCATACAAAGACGGCGCGCCGGGCAACATGGTGACTTTGTCGCGCTGAATGACTTCCATCACCGATTGCTTGTCGAATTTCGCCATCGGCAAAATAGTCGCGCCGCAAATAATCGCCGCCAGCCAACCGGCTTTGTAGCCAAAGGAGTGGAAGAAGGGGTTGATAATTAAATAATTGTCGTCGCTGCGCAGGCCAACCGTGGCGCTCCAGGTTTGGAATACGCGAATATTTTGCTCGTGACTGCACAACACGCCTTTGGCCTTACCGGTCGTGCCAGAGGTAAACAGCATATCGGCGCTGTCATGGGGATTCACCGCCCGCTCTACGGCAATAAACTTTGCGTCGTCGACTTGCTCACCCAGGGTGAGAAAATGTGCCCAGCTGCGAGGGTCGTCGGCTGGCGCCACGCCCGCCACTGGCAACATAATCCGATGGCTTAAATTGGCTAAGTCTTTATCGACCAGGGGCGCGAGAGCTTCAAACTCTGATGTGGTCAGCAGCGCTTTAACACCGGCTCGGCGCAAAATATCGGCCGCTTCGTTTTCTTGTAAACGGGTATTTAAGGGCACCAAAATTGCGCCCACCGACTGCAGTCCCGCCGCCGCGACAATCCACTCCGCCATATTGGGCGCCCAGATCGCAACGCGGTCGCCATGATTTACGCCAATCGCACAAAATGACTTTGCCGCCTGCCGGCGCAGATCGTTCAATTGGCGATACGACATCTCTGCACCCAACTCACGAATGGCCGCCTTGTCGCCAAATTGCTGGGCAGCCCAGCCGATGAGGCGCGGCAAGGTCAAGGGCATATCGGGAAATGAAGCTGAGGGTTCCAATAACATAGCGCAGGTAGTCCTGGTGGGATCAACAATTAACAGCGCTAAGTTTAGAAGCTAACAAGCCGCACAACAAGAAAAATGCGTAATTTATGCGCACAAAAATTACGCGTTACGAAAATTAGCCCTTAAATACCAGCGGCACTTTCATGCAGCAACATGGCTTGCTTGCGCTCACCACCCCAACGGTATTGGCTAAATTCACCACTGCCGCGAATGACGCGGTGGCAGGGAATTAAGTAGGCGATATTATTGCGCGCAATCGCCGAGGCCACAGCTCGCGTCGATGACGGCAAGCCCATGGACTCAGCCAGCTGCTGATAAGAACAGACTTCGCCGAGGGGAATGGCGAGCAAGGCCTCCCAGACCTTCATCTGAAACTCAGTGCCTTTTAGCAATACCGTCAGCGGTTTGCCCGCCGATTTTGCGGCAAACATAGACTGATAGATCGCAGCTACCTGACTGTCATCACGCTGCAGCTCCGCCGCTGCCCATTCGTCTTGCAACTCGGCAAGCAAGGCAGCCTCGCCGGCAGGGCTATCAAAAAAGGCCAACTTACATACGCCGCGATGATTAGCGGCGATAAAACAATAGCCAAAGGGCGATGGACAGCTGCCGTAAAAAATCTGCAAGCCTTGCCCCCTGCTGCGATATTCACCGGGGGTCACTCGCTCGGCTTTAATCATTAAATCGTGGAGACGACCGCTGCCGCTCAAGCCACAGGCTAATGCCGCATCTAGAACCGAGCTTTCTCGCAATAGGCGCTTGGCATTTTCTTTGGTGAGAAACTGCAAAAACTGCTTGGGAGACACCCCAGCCCACTCACTAAAAATACGCTGCAAATGGAATTCACTGACACCGATATATGACGCTAACTCCGACAGGCTTGGCTGCGCCTGCTGATTGTCGCTTAAATAGTGAATAGCGCGGGCGACCCGCTGATAGTTTTCTTGTTGCTCTAGCGCTGAATTCATATTGTGCAAGCCATACCGTTCAATGCTCGAGATTGTGCCCCGCGCTTCCCGCCGTTACCACCCGATTCTTGCTAGTGGCGCGGCAGCAGAGTAAGTTTCAGTGCTCAGCACGAACTTAGTTCGGTAAATCTGTCAAACCATGTAAGTAAGCTTTTACACACCTATCGCCCTTACAACCATACGCCAATTAATGGAATGCCATTTAATTACGTGGAGAACACCATGGGACGCGCCATCAAATATCTTATCATCGCCCTTGTCAGTGTCGTTTTAATTGCGGTGCTTGCCGCAGCCTCACTGGCATTTTGGATCGACCCGAATATTTTTAAAGACGACATTGAGAAGCTGGCTGCCGAACAGGGCCTTATTCTCCACTTAGATGGCGACTTGTCCTGGCAGGTCTTCCCCAATATTCAAATCGTTATCAATGGGGCCAGCCTCGCTACGTCGGACAAGGTCGAGTTAATGAGTTTCGACACCGCGGAGCTGTCCGTCGCGCTCATGCCGCTGCTGAACAAAGACATTGTTGTGCAGGGTATAGGACTCGACGGCGTTAAGGCCAATTTGGTTGTTGACGAACAAGGCGTGGGCAACTGGACCAAAATCGGCAAAGCATCTGACGACAAAGCGCAAAAGCCCGAAGCAAAAGACGAAGGCAGCAGCAAAGCCCTAGAGCTCGCCATTGCCAAACTCAGTTTAAGTAATAGCCACGTAATCTATAACGATAAGCAAACCGGCCAATACGTCGAGTTGTCGGCACTGTCGCTAAACGGCGAAAACATCCAACTGAATAACACTGCATTTCCCTTGAGCTTAGAGAGCGATGTGAAGTTTGAAGACGAAACCCAAACACTGAACGCAAAGCTCAAACTCACGTCTACTATCACCGTGAACCAAGACATCAACCATTTCATTATCAAAGACGGCGATTTAGCACTTAGCCTTGATCACAAAAACGAACTAGGCACTGCGTCGGCCAGTACAGAATTACGCCTTGATGCCGATGTTAATATCGCCGACGGCGTGGTTTGGTCGCTACCGACGCTAGACATATCTGATACTAGCCTGAGCTACGCCGCCACGGACGGCAGCACTATTGAGATTAGCGCGCTTAACTTTAAAGGCAGCGTTATACCCGGCGGCGAAGCCAGTGAGTTGGCGATTAACGGCAAACTGCGTTACGGCAACGCCAGCCAAAAGCCAATTGAAACCGATTTGAGCCTATCTACCCTGTTCAGCATCGACGCCAAGCTGAACGCGATAAAAGCGCAAAAACTCGCTTTAAGAACCAGTATTGGCGGTGAAACCATTGACCTCAGCGGCGATATAAAAGCAACCATCAGCCCACTGGACTACCAAGCCAAACTCACCCTCGCCAACACCAATGTTAAAAAAATCGCCGGCAGCCTGGGCATTGAATTACCGGTCATGACAGAGCCAAGTGCGCTCAACAAAGTCGGCACGACAATTTCACTGAACGGTAACGATAAACGTATCGTGATATCTGAGCTGCAAGCCACCCTTGATGAGAGCATGATTAAAGGCAATGCGAGTGTCGATCTCGATAACAATCAAGCAGTGAAACTGGCACTAAATATCGACAAAATAAACGTAGACAACTACCTGCCGCCGGCACCGCCAGAAGAGGCAAAAGCAGAGAAGGCAGAAAAACCTGCGGCAGCGAGCGGCCCGGCAGCAGACACCGAGATTCCCTTACCAAGAGAGATGCTCAACAAACTTGATGTTGACGCAAAATTACAGATCAGCGAATTAACGGCAAACAATCTGCCATTTAAAAATATACTTTTACAACTTATCGCCAAAGGCGGCGTTACCGCCGTTAGCCCTCTTAGCGGACTGGTGTATGACAGCCCCTTTAAACTGGATGCCCAGCTCGATACCCGCCCCACGGCAGCCAGAATGCTGATGCGTGTCAACAGCACCCAATTACCCCTGGGTAAAGTACTGAAGGACGCCGCCGCGATTGACGAGCTTTCTGGTATTAGCGATGTGACGTTTAATTTAACGACCAGCGGCAATAGCGTCGCGAGTTTAAAGAAGCACCTAGACGGTAATATCGAGCTCAGTGCGCAGAAATTGCGCCTCAGCAATATGAATATCGAAAAGGCATTTTGTCAGTTGGTTGCGAAATTCCAACAGGAAACCTTCGACCCCACGAATTGGCCTCTATACAGCGACCTCAACGATACCGTTACAAAAATCGTCATTAAAGACGGCATCGCCAGAATCGAAAAATTAAATTCTGGCGTAACCAAATTGGCCCTGAGCGGCAATGGTAAGATTGACTTAAACGAAGACACCTTCGACGTTGTTATTAATACTCGCCTAGCGCAGGCAGACCAAAACAATATGGCCTGCAAAATTAATAATGACAAATTACTAAACCGCGACATCCCTATTCGCTGCAGGGCAGCCTTCGATAAAGTCGGCGCCACAAGCTGTCTACCTGACTTTAGGGTGATAGAAGATATCGCCAAAGAAAAGGCAAAGGATAAAATTGATGAGAAAGCCAAAGAACTCATAGATAAAAAAATGGGTGGCGAAAAAGGCGAAGCTGCCAAGCAAATATTTAATCAATTTTTTAAGAAATAATTTTTAGGCCAGCACAAAAGCTCTCGATGTATAGCGCTAGCCCGAGGCGACTGGATGAGACTAAACGTTTATTCAGATGACCAAAGAGCGATGTAAGGCAAAGCGTAAGAGACATAGATCCTCAATCGAGTTGAGGATGACAACACCATACCACGTCATCCCCGACCTTTTACTACCACGTCATCCCCGACCCCGATCGGGGATCCAGATGAGCGACAGCGAATGCCCTTAGCGTCGGACGGCCGGCGTCTGACGCTTGACGTACGCGCCGCCCAGCTCGGCGTGTTACGAATTCCAAAGCGACGGGATCCTCAATCAAGTTGAGGATGACAACACCATACTACGTCATCCCCGACCCCGATCGGGGATCCAGATGAGCAACAGCGAATGCCCTTAGCGTCGGACGTCCGGCGCCTGACACTTGAAGTACGCGCTGCCCAGCTCAGCGCGTTACGAATTCCAAAGCGACGGGATGCTCAATCAAGTTCAGGATGACGGCGGTCGGCGTCCTTCAGCGACGCCGACAGAGGATAAAATAAATCGTGCAAAGGTTTCTAAATTATTTTCTGCCAATCAATGGCATCTCGCCCCTGCGCACCGGCAACCGCCGCGCAGGTCAGCTTGCCCTTTGCGATACTTAGCCCCGCCGCCAACCCGGCATTATCCAGAAACGCTTGTTTAATGTTTTGCTCAGCCAATAAATGCACAAAGGGCAACGTCGACTGACTTAAGGCCTGACTCGCCGTTCTGGCGACTGCACTGGGAATATTGGCAACACAGTAGTGAACAATCCCGTCCAGCAAAAATGTGGGCTCAAGGTGTGTGGTCGGTTTAGTCGTTTCAAAACAGCCACCCTGATCTACCGACACATCGACTAGCACGGAGCCAGCCGCCAAGGCAGATAAATCCGCTCTGCTTAATAATTTGGGCGCCGCAGCGCCGGGCACTAAAGCGGCGCCAACGACCATATCAACGTCGTTTAATAAGCTGCGCAAATCTAGACCCGCTGAGTCGCACACCGAAAAACGCGGGTGTTTGAATTGCGCTTCTAAGCTTGTTCGGCGCGCCGCAAAGGGTTCTACCAAGGTGACTTTCGCCCCCATGCCCAAGGCAACGTCGGCGGCGTTACTCCCCACGACGCCACCGCCGAAGATCAAAACATGGCCCGGCTCAAGCCCCGATACACCGCCGAGTAATACCCCTGATCCACCCTGGGCTTTTTCTAAGCAGTGGGCGCCAGCTTGCACACTCAAACGGCCTGCAATTTCGCTCATTGGCTTTAACAGAGGTAGACGCCCCTGTTCATCGGTAATGGTTTCATAGGCAACACAGAGCGCGCCGCTGGCCATTAAACTTGTTGTTAAGTCCGGCGTCGGCGCGAGATGCAGATAGCAAAACAGACGATGATCGGCTTGCAGCAAGACTACCTCAGACGCCTGTGGCTCTTTGACCTTGACGATGAGTTGGGCGTCTTGATACAGCGACGCCATTGACGCCGATAGTTGCGCGCCAGCGGCAAGGTAGTCATCGTCGCTATAACCAGAACCACAGCCAGCGCCTGTTTCTACAAATAGGCTGTGACCCGCAGCCACTAAATCCGCGACCGCATCGGGAGTGAGTCCAACCCGATATTCCTGCGCTTTGATTTCTTTGGGGATACCGATACGCATTTTAAACTTCCGTTGGGCTGAGGAGTTTGCATTTCTTCAAAACCAAAAAACGCCGCATTTATTTAGTGCTTAGGCCACCAACTCCCACTGCCCATCAGTCTGTCGCGCCCGCGACTCTTTCTCTAATTTAAGCAGATGCGCCCATAGAGACAACTTTGCAATGGGATGTATCGACGCGTCGACATCTTGATAGGCAACGATCACCAAGTCGTCGAGATCACCTTTTTTAACTTGCTGCAAAGCGGCCCAAATCTTGTTTTCACGAGACTGGCGATGGGCTATTAAGTGTTCTATCTCGGCAGTCGGCGTAGCGATTAAGGTGCCGTGCCCCGGCGCGAGATATTGCAGAGGGTAATCAAGTAGCAATCGCAGCGAGGCAATGTAATCCGCCATATCGCCGGCCGGAGGAATAATGACCACCGTAGAGCCCTGCATAATATGGTCGCCGGTGAATACTGTGCCGGTGGCTTCGTGCAAAAAACAAAAGTGGTTGCCAACATGGCCAGGCGTGTATATCGCCCTCAGCACACTGCCGTCGACATCAAAACACTCATCGTGACTGACTGAACTGGTGGGCGCAAAACTGAGATCTTGATGGCCGTCGTCAGCAATCTCCGCACCAATTACCGGCACCGAAAAACGCGCCTGCAAAGCGGCGGCACCGGGCGAATGATCGGGGTGGGTGTGAGTGGTCACTATGCGCTCTAACTCGCCACCAAGCTGGGTAATGCCCGCTTCGATCGCCGCAATATGCTCGGGCATATCTGGGCCTGGGTCTAACACCGTAATGCGTTTATCGCCCAGCAAATAGGTATTGGTGCCCGGCCCAGTCAAAACACTCGGATTAGGGGCAACAAGGCGATGCACACCCGGTAGTAAGGTTTCTAAAACACCCGCTTCTAACATAACTAATTCTCTTCAACTCATTATTTGCAGAGTAAGAGCGCAGCACGGCAGAAACAAGCCCCGACTCAAAACTTTGCCGCGTTGGCGTTAGTTTGCGGCAGTTCGCAAAACGGGCAACAAGACTCCTCTAATACTCACTTTTAATGTAATGTGTCATTTAACACTGCAGCCGTGGTGTCGAGTAAGCCCTCTCGCGGACAAAGGCGATGAATAAGTTTTTACATTTTATCTTCGAGTCTGAAGTGCCCGACATTGGCGAGCGCTACCGTAAATTTGCGAGTGGCCTAGTTATATTGTTCATTGTCGGCTATAGCATTGGCTTTTTGCAGCTAATGCATCTGGGCCCCTATCTCGGCCCTGGGCTTGGCGACGATGTGAGCTTTCAACCGCTGCTGAATAGCCTGTCTGAATTGCGCTCGCAAGCGCCAACTATGTGGTATGCATTACTCTCTTTACTGAGTTTTACCGTGCTATTCAGAGTCGTCGCCATGCTCGGCGGCTACTTCTTATTCGAGCGTGAAGAAGGTCAGCCCTACCCCATTAAATGGATCGTGGTGTTTTTTCTGAGCAATACACTCAGCGCCCTCGCGATTCCCCTTGTACTACTCGCCCTAGGCACCCTGTTTTTACTGTCTGGCTTGAGCTTTGATATTGGCTGGCACTGGGTTGAGCACAATGTAAACGTCGCCAACCAGTTCGTTATGACGCATGTACCCACACTGGTCGATGCCCCAGCGCCGGTGGCGGTTTTTTCCATTGCGGTCATCAGCGGTTTTTTCCACTACTGGTTTCACCGCCTGGGCCACACCCAACGTTTCTTGTGGCTGCTATTTCATCGCCCCCACCACATGACGCCAGCGCTGATTCAGCCTACTACTATGGCGGTATTTACCGCGCTGCCCTTATTTATCTTTTTAATACTGCCCTACAACCTTCTATTTGGCGCTTGTACCAAACTGTTTAGCAGCGAACCGCTCTACACCGAGGTCATTATTTTTAATTGTCTTATTTTGATTCCGGAAATATTTGGCCACCAAACCGCACTCTACCAAATTGGCCGCCGCAGTCGGCTTATTCGCTGGGCGAGCTTTTTCTCTGGCAACGGTGTTTACCACTATATGCACCACTCATCTGAACCTGAGCACTGTGGTCGCAATGGCGCGGTGAATTTAGTGAATATCGGCGGTGGGCCACTCTTTATTTGGGATATTATTTTTGGCACTTACTGCCCGCTGAGCGCCAAAACACCACGCGCTGGCTTGAGTGGCCAACCCGAGCTACATTTGAACCCCTTGCGACTTACCCTTGCGGGCGTGGCACAGATTGGCAGTGAATTACTGCGTAACCCAAGCTGGCGAGAAAAGTGGCGAATCCTTGTTGGCTCATCTGCGTATTCACCACCCGTGAGCACCGACTTCGCCGTTAAACACGAAGGCCGTAAACGTACTCAACCGACACCTACGGTAAATAGCTATCGCTACTCATTTAATGCAGGGGCTGACCCAAGCGCCAACGTAAACGCAGAGCTAATAACAGAGCGGCAGAGCTAAGTCCGGCAAACAACCCCAACCAAAAGCCGCTGGGGCCCATAGCTGGCACGATGAGGTCGGTGGTTGCCAGCACATAGCCTATCGGCAAACCCACCCCCCAGTAGGCAAATAGCGTTAGCAGCATGGGAATAGTGGTGTCTTCAAAGCCACGTAACACCCCATTGGTCGTCACCTGCACCGCGTCAGACACTTGGTATAGCGCTGCGAAAAGCAACAAATAGCTCGCAAGTGCGATGACTTGGGCATTATCAGTATAAATTAAGGGAATCCAATTACGGAAGGCGACGAGCAAAGTCACCATGAGCACGCCGATGACGACAGTAATTTTAAAGGCCACCAAAATAGCGATGCGTAAACCAGGCTCATCCTGGCGTCCACGCGCATGACCCACGCGGGTCGTCGCTGCCAGTGCAAAACTCAGCGGCAACATAAAGACCAGCGACGTAAAATTAAGTGCGAGCTGGTGACCGGCAACAATCACCGCGCCGGATTGGCTAATTAGCAGAGCGATGATACAAAATACGCTCACCTCAAAGAAAATAGTCAAACCTACCGGCAGACCCAACTTTACTAAATAGAACGCCGTTTTAGGCTCCCAGTGCCAGGGAAGGAATGTTAACCGCGCACTGCGATAAGCCCGATGCCGATGCACATATATCACCATCAATATCGCCATAATCCACATCACGATGGCCGTGGCCCAACCACAACCAACACCGCCCATGGCGGGAATTCCGAGTTTGCCGTAGATCAGCACGTAGTTGATGGGAATATTGGCCAATAAACCAATCACACTGATGAGTAAGACAGGCCGAGTGTGGCTCATGGCCTCGGTGTAGCTGCGCAGCCCAAGCACTATTGCGATGGCTGGCATTCCCCAGCTCAAGCCAAACAAGTAATCGACCACCATGGGGCGTATCGCGGGGTCGACATCCATCCACCGCAGCAAGGGCTCGGTATTGCAGAGTACCAACACTGACAACAGGCCAATTGTCAGCGCAACGGCTAGCACTTGATGAACGAGAGGATTAATACGTTCGAGCTGATTGGCGCCAACATGGCGCGCCAAGACCGAGGTCGCGCTCATTAACATACCGGTCATAAACAGAAACACCGGCACCCAAATACTGGCGCCCACCGCCACTGCAGCAAGATCTAGCGCCGATACCCGACCCGACATGACGGTATCGACAAAACCGTTTGCAGATTGCGCCAGCTGGCCGCCAAAAATGGGCAGCGCCAATTTAAGCTGAGTTCGCAATTCCTGACGATTTGTAACAGACATGGGTTTACCGGCGCAAAAAACCGCCACACTCTAGCTCAGCTGGGACTGTCTCGCAAACGATTCGAAAAAATGACGACTTATACGCCCCTTGCACGAGGCTACGACCTTGTTTGACAAGGCAAAAACGCAGGAATAGCGGCAACAACAGAAGAGGATGCTTACGCATAAACAGGCGACAGGAAGGATATTCAAACACAAAGAAGTTCACGTACTAACTCCAGCACCAATACCCCATCTCGACAACAAACCAGCGGTGAGATAATTCGATTACATTACTGGAGCTCATTAAATACATTCACCTCCACACTGATGACACTTTTGACAAAACTCTACGCCAAAAATGACAATAACACGCCATACAGCCTTTCACATTTCGGCAGAAATATGAAAATTATCCTTACAAAACAATATATTAAGAAAAAATCCGCGCCAATTTTAACAATGGTATAAGGCTTGCTATCTATATAGTGCAGATCATAGAGCGTGGTGCGACGAGTAAGCAGATGCCACTCCCTACTATTGGCTCGAAACTTCACCCAAACGGTAAAGCCATTTAATTACAAACTGCGCTCTCGCGCAGAATTTACTTTTAACATGGCCATTTCACTAAACATTATTCGAGGATTAATCTCATGACAATTCGACTAAATGATATCGCACCCAATTTTACAGTAGACTCAACTGCTGGCGAACTTACACTTCATGAGTGGATTGGTGACTCTTACGCCATTTTATTTTCCCACCCAAAGGACTTCACTCCGGTTTGTACCACTGAGTTTGGCGCTGTAGCTCAACTTGCCCCAGACTTTACCAAACGCAACACCAAAGTAATGGGTGTATCCGTAGACACTGTAGAAGAGCACATGAAATGGAAGCGCGATATAGAGGCCTTTTCCGGCTCACCTGCTGACTTTCCAATTATCGACGACACTTCGCTGCATGTATCAAAGCTATACGATATGTTGCCAGCCGATGCATACCTAGCCGATGGCCGGACACCTGCTGACAGCGCAACTGTAAGAACGGTTTTCATCATTGGCCCAGACAAAAAAGTTCGCCTTACCATGTCTTACCCAATGTCGGTAGGCCGCAACTTTGCTGAAATTCTGCGTGCTCTAGATGCCATACAAATTACTGACGGTGCCCCTATTGCAACGCCGGCTAACTGGGTAGCTGGGCAAGACGTGATCGTTGGGCTTAGCCTGAGCGACGAGCAAGCGAAGGAAAAGTTTGGCGAATTAGATATTAAACTGCCTTATCTACGCTTAGTATCCGTGTCGAAAAAATAATATCGGACCTTGCCCAGCGAAGATCAGCTTTGCGCGAGCGATCAGCGTGACCAATGATGTGGCAACCATCGGCCAAGCTTGTTATCAACGCTGGGCAAGGCCCAGAAGATACAATAAGATCGCGCAATGCTTATTTATTGCAACAGCAGGATTAGTGGCTCTATACCGAACTAGAGCCACCCCGAACCATTCTATTATCTGAAGGTATTAATTTAATGTCCGCATTAGATTCAAAAAACGTCACCAAAAAGAAAAAGTCACTGAGTTTTATAGAGATTTTAGGGCAATCTTTTTCACTGATTTTCGCCTTACAAAACAAAGAAGGCCGTAGAAAAATGATGGATTTAGCCGAAGACAACCCGCTACCCATCATTTTCGCTGGCGTGCTTGCCATGTCGATTTTCTTTATTACCTGCTTTGTAGGCTCTCAAGTCGTTCTGCATGTCGTTATGACCAAGTAAAGATCGTTAGCGAGCCATAATTTTATTCGAAGGCTCGCGCCCACTGTAAATGGGTTCGGCTCCTCAGGGTGGTAAGTGACCTATTTGCCCCTGCAAACGTCTATTACCCCACCACGATCCCCCGCAGCAGCGTTCGCCAGCGGCAAAACAATAGCATGCCGATCCGCTATTGGACTCTCACCTCCTAAGCCCCATGAATACCGGAACAGCAACTGTCACAAGGCGCTGCACGCCACGCCTAAGGCATGCATAAAAAAGGAAGCTTACGCTTGCTTGTGTAAACAAGCTTGACGACTAGGCCATATTGTTAATTTCTACCACAGGATCGACATCGGCGTCGTAATCTACACCGTCAATCTCAAACCCAAACAAACGCAGGAATTCACGCTTGTAGCCGGCAAAATCCGTGGTGGCCAGCAGGTTCTCGGTGGTTACGTCATCCCACATTTGCGCAACAACGGCTTGAATTTCAGGGCGCATTTCAAGCCCGTCTGCGCGCAAGCGGCCTTCTTCATCTTTAATCGGCGCGTCACCGTAGAGGCTATTTTTGAATAGGCCGTAAACCTGTTCAATACAGCCTTCGTGGCTGCCGTCTGCCTTCATCGCCTTGAACAACAAGGCCAAATAAAGCGGCATAACCGGAATTGCCGAGCTGGCCTGGGTCACCACTGCTTTTAATACTGAAACGCGAGCATCACCGCCGGTGCGGGCCAGCTTTTCACGGATATTAATCACGCGCTTATCCAGATCTTTTTTGGCCGCGCCAATCGTGCCGTGCCAATAAATATCCCAGGTTAGCTTGTCACCAAGGTAGGTATAGGCCGTGGTTTTAGCGCCATCAGCCAATACGCCAGCCTCGTCCAGGGCATCTATCCACATCTGCCAGTCTTCGCCACCCATTACGGCCACGGTGTTGTTAATCTCGTCTTGGTTAGCAGCAACCAAGGTAAAGTTTTCAATAGTTTCTTTATCGGTGTTTACGCCGCGCTGAGTCACGTCTTTACCGATGGGCTTGAGGGTTGAGTTAAACACTTCCCCGGTTTTAGGATGCTGACGACGTGGCGACGCCAAGCTGTATACCACTAAATCTACCTGACCAAGATCGGCTTTAATCTCGGCAATGGTCTTTTCTTTGATCGCATCAGAAAACGCGTCGCCATTAATGCTCTTGGCGTAAATCCCCTCTGCCTCTGCAAATTTGTGGAATGCCGCAGAGTTATACCAGCCCGCTGTTCCGGGTTTCTTCTCAGTACCTTCCTTCTCAAAGAAAATACCCAAGGTTGAGGCGCCAGCACCAAAGGCCGCACTGATACGCGAAGCCAAACCGTAACCGGTGGACGCACCGATCACTAGCACCCGCTTGGGACCATTTGGAATCGGGCCCTGGGCTTTAACGTAGTCAACTTGTTGACCGACATTGGCCTCACAACCAACGGGATGGGTTGTGACACACATAAATCCGCGCACACGAGGCTTGATGATCATAGGGAATCCCTGCTCCGATTAAATTACGAGTATTTTAAAGACAGGCATTATAACCACCCTAGCCTGTTGGCACTAATACTCAGCGTCAACATTCCTTTCATCTAATATAGGTATCTCGCTACAGCGCCGAATACAACATAATCCATTTAACGGATGCTATGCCGCTGTGTATTAAAATAAGATTAGCCACAATACGTTCTATAACCATAAATATAACCGCAAACTAGCAATAGCCCTCCCTTTAACGCTGACTGCAATGCAATGCAACACACAGGCTTTGTGCTAATGCTGAAATACTGTCTATTTACTAGGGTTCACCATGAGTCAAACCAATAAAACCATCGCGACCGCACCGCGTAACAGCAAATCCATCAGCCACTGGGACATCGACACCGATGTGGCCATCATCGGATTTGGTGGCGCCGGCGCCTCTGCCGCCATCGAAGCAGCCGATGCGGGCAGCAAGGTTTGTATTTTTGAACTGGCCAGCGCCAGCGGTGGCTCTACCGCGCTTTCAAGTGCAGAGATCTATATGGGCGGCAACGGCGGCACGCCGGTGCAAAAAGCCTGCGGCTACCACGACGACACCGAGAACATGGTGAATTACCTGAAAGCCTGTTTTGGCAATCAGGCCGATGACGAAAAAATTCGCCACTACTGCGAAAACAGCATCGGCCACTATAACTGGCTGACGGGACATGGCGTGCCCTTTAAGTTAAGCGAGTTAAAAGAGCGCGCTATCATGGCACTCACCGACGACTGCTTACTGTTCACCGGCAATGAAAAGGCCTACCCCTTTACCGAACACGCCACCCCCGTTCCCCGTGGTCACAATTTAGAGGTAGAGGGCGACAACGGCGGCCCGCTACTGATGAAAATTCTGACCGAGGCGGTCACTGCCCGCGCGGTCGACGTGCATTACGACAGCCGCGCACTCACACTTATCGTCAATGACGATGGCGACGTTGAAGGTGTGGTTGTCAGAATTGATCAACAGGAAAAAACGGTTCGCGCGCGCAAAGGCGTTATTTTGTGCGCTGGCGGTTTCTGCATGAATGAAGACATGGTTAAGAAATACGCGCCGACTTTTGACTGCGGACTGATACCCATTGGCAATCCAGGTGACACTGGCAGCGGCATTCTCATGGGCTTGGGTGTCGGTGCGGGCACCAGTAATATGCATGAATGCTTTGTCAGCCTGCCCTATTATCCACCGGCCTCGCTGACCTACGGCATTCTGGTAAACGACAAAGCCCAGCGCTTCATCAACGAAGATTGCTACCACGGCCGAGTTGGCTACAACGCCCTTATTGCCCAGCGCAATTCGTCGCGCATTTACTTTATTACCGACGTAGAGGGCTATGGCGACTACGAAAAAATGAGCTACCTGGGCGCCACCGTTGCCGGCACCGGTGACAGTATTGCCGAGTTAGAACAAGAATTAGACTTACCCGAATCTAGCTTGCAGCACACCGTCAACACTTATAACCAGCACGCTGAAGCTGGCACTGACCCCTACTTTCATAAACACGAAGCCTGGCTCAGACCGATCAAGCCACCTTATGTCGCGCTGGACTGCACACTAGGACGCGGGCCATTTTATCCCTTCTTTACCCTGGGCGGCTTAGACACGCTTCCAACGGGTGAGGTACTTACCCCTGAGCGCAATGTGATAAAAGGCCTATTTGCTGCCGGCCGCACGACCGCAGGTATTCCGCGCACAGCTGCGGGCTACGCCAGTGGCATGTCCGTTGGGGATGTAACCTACTTTGGTCGCATGGCGGGCAAAGCCGCTGCGCTTTCCTGAGTGAATACTATTCGCTACTTTTAAAAATTATTATTTTTATAATAAAAAAAGCCCGCGCATGCGCGGGCTTTTTTTGCAAGCACGATAACGATTACAGTATGTCACCTAAATTTAGCAGCTGAGTTTCACCATTGCTGTCGTCAACGCCATCATTATCGTTGACCATCAGCACATCGCCATTTTTCAGCAAGGCAATACCTTCAATTTTCTCCGTAACCAGTCCACCTGTTGCCAACATATCTGGCAGCACGTCTCGCACCAGGGTTTTTGTCACAGTCGCACCATCGGCCAAGCCAGTTGTATCAAACTTATACAAACGTTTGATTGCTGCATCTGGGCCGCCTTGATTATCACGTTCAATAACCAGGAACTCGCCGTTGCCAATTGAGGTGATTTCAGACAAGCCTACCCAGCCACCGTTTTGCGATTCTGGCGCATCTAGCACATAAAACAGGAATGACCACGTTGCGTTTGCAATATCGTAAATACCGACGCGAACATTGGCTTCACCCTGCCACGCGCGCTGGAAGGCAACATAGAGTTTGCCTTGGTATTCAGCGACACCCTCAAAGCCATTGTTGCGCTGCAAGTCATTCACTGACTGTGGCAACGTCACTGCCTGCGTCACAACGCCGTTTGCATCAGCCTTTACCAACACGTTCATGCTGTCTACAGGGCCATCAACCGCGTGACCAGAACCTTCAGAGGCAATCCAGAAGCTGCCATCGGCAAGCTTAGCAATACCTTCAGGGTCTATATTCACAGTGTTGTCGGCATTGACAGCATCTGCGTCTAACACACCCGCAGGTAGCGCCGCGAGAATACCATTGCCATCAGTGATGCGTGTTTCTTTGGTAACAATCGCCGGCTTCTCACTTACGTCCAAGGTGAAGATACGATTCTTTTTATAGTAGCTATCGTCAACCGCGTAAATAAGATTGCTATTGCTTGGGTCGGCGGATAAACCTGACAAGGCGCTCCACGGAATTGGCGAACCGTCTAAACGATCATTTGAAATCACCGTTGGATATGCCGCCGACGCAAAGCCATACTGATAAATATTCAATGACGAACGCATAACATCGTCACGATTATCTTCTTCGCTCGCCACCACCAATAAATTGCGTGACGGAATCGCTAAGGCACCTTCCGGTCCGACGGCGGCAGGCAGTAACTGTTTAAACACTGGTTTAGTAAAATCCGCCACATCGTAAACAAACACCACGCTCGAGCGCTCAGAGTTTACAAATAAATAGCGCTCACTACCGAACACAGCAAACTCTGCGTTTTCTGGCTCGTTACCTTTGTTTTCTGAACGAGATTCGGGATAGTGGCCATAGCGCACGGTTAGCTGATCAAGGGTGTTGCCGGCGTCATAGATAACGTCTCCGGCCGTATTAAACACGGTAAAACCACGGCTACCGCCGTCTAAGTCACCTTCGTTAGCAGTTACAAAGTACTCAGTCGACAACCAGCCAAGTCCATCCGGTTCCCGCAACACACCATCCAGCGATTCGCTTTGATCGATAAGGTCATCTTCGTTGGCGTCAATACCAACAAGATCAACAGTGCCGGCGCTGAAGTGATTTACGATGCTGCCGTCAGCCAAATTCACGAGCACAATGTGATTATTTTCTTGCAGCGAAACCACCGCGATATTATCTGAGTTTATATCGACAAACTCGGGCTCTGGATCGTCTGGATACAAATCTGCCAGGCCGGTCATTGCAACGGTCTGCGTCGTCCAAGCTGCAGGTTCGCCAGTCAAATTAATAATCACGATATAACCTGCGGGCAGCTGCGGTGGCGCACCGTCGCCGAGATCTTCATCGCGCTGGTTTTCGATAACGACAACGGCATAGCTTCCGTCTGGGCTGACCGCAACTGAATCTGGCTGACCGCCAACATCGATACTGCGAATAGTGCTGCGGCTTGCAATATCAATGACATCTAAAGAACCAGACACATTGATAAAGTCTTGTGCGGTGTTTACACCAACCAAGGCATAACCTTCTTTTACGGCAACCGATGTTGGCTCACCGACAAGGCCCAAAACGCCAAGCACCGATGGTTTAGATGGGTCAGTAATATCGACAAAACCAATGCGCTCTGCTGGGCTATCGGTGTAGATCAAGGTCATGCCATCAGTACTGGCTGCTACAATTTCAGCTGCGGTGGTATCGTCAGAGTCGCAGCTGGCATCGTCTTGCAAACACACCGGGATGGCCGCGATACGATTAAAGTTTTTAGCTTCATTCAATACCGTTGGTGCGCAAATATAAGAGGTGTCGGTCACTTCGCTGTCAGACAGGCTATCGTCCGCATCGCTGTCGCGACCTGACTCAACCATAACGCCGCCACTGAAGCACTGCTCATTGCCAAGGTGAAGATTAGTTTGCCGAATTAAACTGTTTAAGCCATTGCTGCCATCCGCCCCACTACTGCCGGGACTGCCATTATTTCCCGCAACGCCATCCTGACCGTTAACACCATCACGTCCATCATCGCCCCCACAGGCAACGAGAAACAAAGGGGTAGCGAGAGCAATGCCCCACGCCAAAGCTGTCTTTTTAAATTGCATCTTTCCTCCAAGAATGACATGCGAAATATTAATTGCACGAGATTACCGAGGGATTGCGACAAAATGCTGACACTTATATGACAGAACGGTGGAGTTTATATGACAACAAATTTTAGGTGGGATGTATTAAGGAAAAAATAAAATAGATAACCTGATAAACGCAAACTCTGGCGCGCTTTTGCGCCAGAGTCGCGATGTTTTAATCTTGGTAAGCACTAATGTGTTTAGCCGCTTGATAGGCAAAGGTCATTGCCGGCCCCAAGGTGGCGCCGGGACCAGGATAAGTGGGTAAAACCGCCGCACTGCAATTACCCACCGCATACAAACCGGCGATCGGATTGCCATCTTCTTTCAGCACTTGCGCATTGGTATTCGTCGCTAAACCACCCTGGGTACCAAAGTCCCCCGCCTCTAGACGCATTGCATAAAAGGGGGCTTCATCAATTGCACCAAGGCACGGGTTCGGTTCAAAACGCGGGTCACCGTAGTAGCGATCATAAGCAGAATCACCGCGCTGAAAATCTTCGTCCTTACCGGTTTTTGCGTAGGCGTTCATTTTGCTTACGGTGCGCTCTAGGTTCTCTGCATCTATTCCTAGCTGCTCGGCCAACTCACGAACGGTTGCCGCCTTACCCACCAACTTTGTCTCAAACCACTCTTTCGGTATGGTCCAGTCCGGCTTCAAGGACGCCGTCATCAATGGCCCCACGATATAGTCTCGACGAAAACGCGCATCGAAAACTTGATACATGGGGGAGCAAGGCGATGCCTCACTGTGCTGCTTATAAAGATCTTTTTGAAATGCCATATAGTTTTGCGATTCATTGGCGAAACGCTCGCCACGCAAGTTGACAATACAAGACCCCGGATACGATTTTTCCATCACACTTAAGCGCGGTGCTGGCTCACCCGGTACTGACACAGTTGTACACCACCACGCTCCGTCCATAAGCCGCGTTGCAGCGCCCAGCGCAATACCTTGCTGTATCGCGTCGCCAGTATTACCTTCGACTCCGCCGCTCCAATCGGTGCTGGTGGGAGCCGGTAAATACTGCTCACGCATTTGCTGATTGCGTTCAAAGCCACCGGCCGCCAGCACAACACCTTTGCGCGCCTGCACACGAAGGGGCTTACCATTACGGATGACAAGGGCTCCAACTACTTTGCCGTCCTCGGTAATTAATTCCTGCATCGGCGAACTCGCCCATATCGGCACATTGCGTTTTTTTAGCGAATACCAAAGCCGCGCCACACCCGCCGCGCCAGTACAGATTTGGCGGCTAAGGCCGTTGCCGCGAAACCACCATCCCAAATCAAACGCCCAGCGAGCAATGAGCTGCATGGTCAATTTGATCCAGCCAGGGCCTTGGAGCACTAATAGTGCGGCCTCTACCTGGGTGAAATAAATTTTGCTAAACATCCGCATCATATGGTGGCTTGGACGCAGGCGTTTAACATCGTCACCCAATAGCGACGAATCAAAACGCTCGGGTTCCATTGAGCGGTGGCCAGTGCGCGAGCCATCTACATTGGTGTAATAATCCGGGTAATGCTCCAGGGTTTCATAGCGCACATCGCTGCGCTCATGCAGAAAATTAATCATTTTGGGGCCATTGATTAAATACGCATCCACCATTTCTTCTGGCACCGCGCCAGCTGGGGTCGTGCTGAGCAAATACTGCTTGGCGTCTGCTACGCTATCCTGTGCACCCGCCGCCTTCGCATAACGGTTATTCGGGATCCAAACTCCGCCCCCGGAAGTGGCACTGGTACCACCGATTTTGTCGGATTTTTCCACCACAAGTACGTCGGTTACGCCCATTTCGTAACAGCTTAGTGCGGCGGTCATTGCGCCATTGCCGCTGCCCACCACGAGCACATCTACGCTTTGATCCCACTTTACTTCAGTCATTATTTTTGTTCCCACTACCTTGATTGGCCTTGATAGGCTCGAACCGCGGCAAAAACCAACGGCCGTAAACTCTCGTAATATACGCTTCAACTATAGATCATGATAAACCGCTTGCTATATAAGCCCTATCATCCGTCTGTATTAGCTCTATACAATGAAATATATTCACCACTTACCGAATCAAAGACGTCACCAACACAATATGGCCAGTAACTATGACCCGCTCTAAAGCCAAACCCGCCCTTGCACCATCGCTTTATCAGCGCTATTTGGAGCGCGCGATTATTCAGCACGGCTCCATCGCTGCTGTGGAAGAAAGGCTTCCCCAAGCTCTGAGCCACAAAGCGCTAACCGCGATTAAAGACGACCGCTACTTGGCTGAAATGACCGCCTGCGTGTTTCGTGCCGGCTTTGTGTGGCGGATAATCCAACTCAAATGGGAGGGATTTGAAACCGTATTCAATCATTTCCTGCCCATTTGGGTCGCCTCGCGCTCGCCGGAAGAGATTGAAGATATGGCGAGCGACACTCGCATTGTGCGCAATTTGACCAAGGTGAAATCAGCACAAGAAAACGCCCTGTTCGTTCTGGATATCCAACGGGAATTTGGTTCTTTTGGGCGCTTTCTCGCCGACTGGCCAGAGGACAATATTGTCGGCCTGTGGACTTACCTTAAAAAGCACGGCAATCGCCTCGGCGGCAATTCAGGGCAGTATTTTTTACGATTTATGGGCAAGGACACGTTTGTCCTCAGCAGAGATGTTTGCACCGCATTATGCGCTGAAGGTATCGTCGACAAAACCCAGATTAGCAGTCAGCGCGACCTAGCCGCAGTGCAAAAAGCGTTTAATGATATGCGTGCAGAAAGCGGCCGCTCTCTGTGTGAACTCAGTATGATTTTAGCGCTGTCGATTGGGCCGGCCTAACTTACAGCGTGCTTTTTGAAAAAGATCAAGCAGCCAATGGGTAGGCGTTTGACGATCTGCATAAATCGCTGATTATGCTGTCGACGGCGATGCATGATGCTCGCCGCCGACATAGATCCCAAACTAGGCTTTTAGTGACCGTGAGCAACCACACCTACTTGCGGCATATTGGCCAGACCAATATCTCTAGCGTGCTCTTCAAAATCTTTATTTTTCCAGAAGAATGCACCTGGCATAGTCGTTGGAATAACCAATACATAAAATAGCGCACGACCAATAATTGCCGTCACCACTGCCGCTACACAAACCAGCGATGCAGCAGCCAAGGTCAGCACACTGGGTGCCAAAGTCAGCAGCAGTAACGCCACGCTGGCATTCGCCAACAAGACGATATTGCGCAGCACATAGCTTTTACCAAATACGGTGCACTGAATGTAATGGGACACGCTGCCTTCATTATTTGCCGCATCCATCGCGACCGCATGACGCCATAAACCAAAGGCTTCGAGTCCACAACCGATGACAACACCAGCAAGCGCCAAGGAAAAAATCTGGGTGACATTGCCACCGAGCATAATAAAGGTCGGCACGCCAATTAAACCGACAAGCACACTTCCCAACGTTAAGGCTGTGCCAAAAAACGACGTTGCGGTTTGCCAGTGATTCCAAAACGGCCGCGCCGGAATACGATAACAGCGATACATATAATATAGCCCCACCCCACCCGCGATGAGCGCCAGGTAACCGCTCACTGTCGCGAACATATCGAAGCGTCCCCACTCACCCAGCAACTCAATAAATACCGCGTTGGCCGGTAGCATCGCCAATAAATGTAGACCGGCAAACACCATATAGAGCAACAAGCCCAAGCCTTCTCGGCATACCGGCGAGTGACGCAGATTGTTAAAGCCGCGATAGAAGCGCCACGGTTTACCCAAATGGGTTGCCGACATGAGCATGCCAAGACCTGCGAGGCCGACCGTGACGGCCAATAGCGGAACGTAAACAACAGATTCACGCAGTGCCACTAAGCTATCAATACCAAACTGGGCTCCTAAAAACGCAATCAGGAAAGCACCTAGCGACGTCTGGCTAACCAAGGTAAATATAACGAGAGGATTTTCACGCGAGCTTAATTTAGCGAAGCTCCACTTCCGCTCCACCCCTTTTTTCTGGTCAACCACCGGCCGATACTGGCCGTCGTCGCCCTTGTGGTATTTGACCGACATGCCATCGGTGCGAGTCACTTCATCCGGCATATTTTTAATTTGCTGGAAGCGAATATTGGGATGGGTAATTTCGGGATCAGGGAAACCGGGAATGCTGGTTTTACCCTGCTCGCGATTTTCCGGCAAATCATCAACCACACCAAAATTCAGGGCATTCCCCAAACAGGCCGATACACAGGCCGGCTTTAAATTCACTTCGAGACGGTCAACACACATATTGCACTTGGAAACCTGCCCTTTAATGGGGTCGAGCTGCGGCGCATTGTAGGGGCAAACCCAGGTGCAATAACCACAGCCAAAACAGGTTTCTGGATCTTGTAATACCGCACCATACTCTACGTGCTTGGTGTAAGCGCGGGTTGGGCAACCTTTTAGGCAGACCGGATCATCGCAATGGTTGCACGCCATTGAGATATTCATGCGTTTAAAATCCGGGTAAGTGCCGCCTTCGACATAGCCAACAGAGCGGAAGCTTATATGGGCAGGGTTGTCATTTTTTTCACTGCAGGCAGCCTCGCAAGCATGACAGCCTATGCAATTGTCGGCGGTAAAATGAAACGCGTGTTGCTTATTGCGATTGGGATTAGCCCCCACGCCGGGCTCTTCATTGATGAACATTTCCCGGCCAGCCGGCAGCGCACCACCAGTGCGGGCGATCAGATCAATCGGCGCCTCGTAATAATTTACTTCTGGCGCGGTCGACTCTTTGAGAAATGCATATCCCGGTTCGTCGTCTCTTACTTTCCACATAATTACTGCCCTTGATCGGGTTGCTGAACATCACAATCAACAACCACTAAAATCCTAAATTCGCGATTTACCGTGAGAAGACCTGCTGGGCTGCGGCCTCAGCAGGTCACCTCGAATCAATACGCCCGACGCTCTACATTTAGTCGACCCGCTTCTTTTTGATCTATTTGCTCAATGCGCACCGCGCACTGCTTAAACGCAGGCTGGCGCGAATAGGGATCGAGTAAGCCCAGCGATAGACGGTTCACGCAATCGTGGTAGTGCATGGGAATGAATACCATATTGTGCGGCACTCGCTGGGTGAGCTGGACCATCACAACCGCATCGCCGCGTTTCGACACCAAGCGCACATAACTCTGATGTTTTACACCTTGCTCACGCGCGCTGTCTGGGTTCATCTCCATATAAGGTGTGGGGCTAAATTTATTTAAATTACCTATTTTTCCCGTCTTGGTACGGGTGTGGAAATGCTCAACAACCCGACCGCTGTTTAACCAGAATGGGTAACTCTCGTTAGGCACTTCGTTGTCTTCGATATAATCCATGGCCAGCAAGTTCGCCTTGCCGTTAGGCGTTGGATATACACCGTCGCTGTAAAGGCGGGGACTACCGGTCTCTTCACCCTCGCGCATAGGCCATTGAATTCCGCGCTGAGCTTCAATTAAATCGTGGCTCATACCTGAAATATCTAAATTTCGCTTAGCGCCCTTCGACAGCATCTTCATTTCGTCAAAAATATCAGAGGTGGTTTCGGGAAATGTCATCGCTCGGCCACGCTCAAAACGCTTTGCCAATTCGCTAAACACCCAATGATCGGGTTTTGCTTGCCCCGGCGGCTCTACAAATTTGCGAACAAGGTTAACCCGTCGCTCAGTATTGGTCTGCACACCCTCTTTCTCGCCCCAAAGTGCGCCGGGTAGATATACGTGGGCAAAGTTCACTGTTTCGCAGTCTTTGTAGCCGTCTTGCACCACCATAAACTCGAGTTTTTCCAAGGCCTTTTTTATACGTGGCTGATTGGGCATAGAGGTAAGTGGGTTAGTAGCCACAATCCATAGCGCTTTAATTTCGCCGGACTCGATGGCGGGGAAAATATCGGTCTGCTGCAAACCGCGTTTGGCAGGGAAGAAGTCCGCATCAACTCCCCAAAACTTAGCAACCTCGTCGCGATGCTCTTGCTTTTCAAGCATGCGATACCCTGGCAAGCCCGAACACGAAGACCATTCGCGGGTACCCATGGCATTGCATTGACCGGTAATCGACAAGCTAGTGCCTCCCGGGATGCCGATGTTTCCGGTGATAAGGTTTAAATTGTTTATGCCGCACACCCCATCGGTACCGTGGGTGCTCTGGTTAATTCCCATCGTCCAAATACTCATGGCAGACGGCGCTTTTGCATAGATACGCGCGACATTTTTGATCATGTCAGCGTCAATACCGCAAATCCGCGACGCGGTAACGGGGTCGTATTTCGCGACGGCCGCCTTTAATTCTTCAAACCCATTACAGTGAGCTTCAATATAGGCTTGGTCTTGCAGGCCTTCCGCTAAAATCACGTGCGCAAGCGCGTTCAATAGCACTAAATCAGTTCCCGGCGTTATCGGCAGATGTATATCTGCAAACTGGGCAAACATCGTGACCCGTGGATCAACAACAATTAATGGAAACTTGCGCTTTTCCAAGGCCTCTTTAAGACGCCAATAAATGATTGGATGCTGCTCTGGCAGGTTTGAGCCAAAGGCCATAAGACAGTGGGTACTTTCAAAATCGTCGTAGCAACCCGGTGGGCCGTCTGCACCGAAGGAGCGTTTATATCCAGATACTGCCGACGCCATGCACAAGGTGGTGTTGCCATCGTAGTTATTGGTGCCGATTACACCGCGCACTAATTTACCCAAGGTGTAAAACTCTTCGGTCAATAACTGCCCCGTCGATACTACCGCGATGCTGTCACGCCCATATTTTTCCTGGATACGGATAAATTCCGCCGCTGTTTTATCCAGCGCAGCATCCCAACTGCTTGGCTGGAAATTATCATAAATTTTATTGCGCATGAGCGGCTCAGTTCCACGCCCGGCAGTGCCACTCAACTCATGCTCAAAAATACCTTTAATGCACAATTTGCCCTGATTAACAGGTGCATTGCCCTTGCCCCGGCTAGCGACTGGTTTACCTTCGGCATTCAAACCCACCTCGATTGAACAGCCCGTAGAGCAATAGCCGCAGACTGCGTATTTCCAGTCCACGACTTTTTTATCCGTAATTGTGATTGGCTTACGATTTTTCCGGCCAAATATCATTTAATTCTCCCCGTCACTTCAGCGCACCAACCTGAAGCACCCCATTAGCAGCAGGCTATTATTAAGTGCACCATAATGGTGAAAAACACCGCTTTATGGCCTATCTACTCACTGATCTACAAGATCCATGCCATATGAATAAACCTCAGCACACAGGGGCAAATAAGCAGGAAAACTACACTTAAGGCGATAAAAGCAAAACGCCACAGAGAGGGGTATTAAGAAAAATGAGATACAAAAAAAGGGGCCCGAAGGCCCCTTGATTAATTCACAATGTGAACCAAATTTTACTCTACAACTTCCGCCTGCATGACAGCGATAACACGACGGTTTGCACTGCGACCAGCCGCTGTCTTATTGTCAGCAATTGGACGCTCTTCACCGTAGCCAACTGCGCTTAAACGGTTTGCAGCAATTCCATAGTCGCGGATCAGTGCATTGCGAACTGCATCAGCACGACGTTGTGAAAGCTGTTTGTTGTACGCTGCTGCACCATTACTATCAGCATGACCTTCAACAACAGTGCTAACTCCGCCAAACTTATTCATGAAGTCAGCAACTTTTTTCAGCTCCTGAGCATATGCAACAGGAATAGCATCAGAGTCGTTAGCAAAGTTGATCTCTAGCTTAATGCTTTCTGAGTGCTTGAGAACAAATTTACAGCCAAACTTGTCGACTTTACGACCAGCTGGTGTATTTGGGCATTTATCACGGTAGTTCGGTACACCGTCACCGTCTTGATCAAGCGCACAACCTCTGGCATCAACAGCAACACCCGCTGGTGTGCCTGGGCACTGATCTACACCATCTTCAACGCCATCGCCGTCTGAATCACCAACAACTGGAGCTGGCGCTGGAGCCGGAGCTGAAGTGCCACCAAAAGCGTAGCTTAAACCAACAGACAAAATGCCATCAGCAGTTTCATTGTCAGTACCATAGATGTAACGAGCATCGGTACGAACTGACCAAGCGTCATCTAAAGCGTAGCGAAAACCACCACCAGCATTTAATTGAGTTTGATCACCGTATCCACCAGTAGCTGGATTAGAGTGCACTTCGCCAATACCGCCGGCCAAGTAAGGTGTTACCTTTGATGCGCTGCTGAAATAACGCAACACATCAACGCTAGCACCTAAGACTTCTTGATCAAGGTTAGGATTGCCACGGTAATGCTCAGCGTCGCTGTAAAAAGCGCGAAGCTCCATACCCCAGTCTTTATTAAATTTACGCTCGGCGCCAAGAAGAGCCGCTGCTTCTGGATCAAGATCACGGGTATTATCAAATACCATGTAGCCCACTGCTGGGTTTATATACCACTTGCCATCTTCACCGGCAGTTGCCAATGTCGGACAAATTGCTGCAGCAATTGCAGCGCCTAATAAGACTTTACGCATAATTCTCCCCCTAATTTTTTTAAACTTCCCTTCACTATGCCGTGTAAGCACGTCATAGGTTCAGAATAACACGAGCGACACCGCTTGCACGCCTGATTTTGTGTAATTTTACCAAGCCAATCCGTAATTACACTGAACAATAGGTAAAAACGTTTTTGCAAGAATATCAGTCGCTAAGAGGAGTAAAACTCATGTGAGTTCCCTCTTATCTGCTAAAAGTAGTCGTATTTACACTTATTCACAATATTATTGACGAATTTCACCAATTCATTGCCTTCTTCACAAAGGGAATTGTCAACTTTCGCTGTTCGACCAAGCTTAATTGATCCAACACATTTAATAGGTCAAATAAACTCTTCGCATCTCGCTGACAGCGTGTATATATGTATTCCGCCACCGCATCGGACACCATAATGCCGCGTATTTTGGCCTTGAATTGCAAAGCAGCCATGCGCTCAGCCTCATCCAACTCAGACAAACGGTAGCTACTTAAACTCTGCAGGCGCGATTTTAAGTCGGGTAATTCAATCTGCAATTGGGCGTGTGCAAGCGAGGATGACACCAACAGACATGCGTCTGTGGCTAACATTTTGTTGTAGCAATTAAAAACTGCGCGCTCCCAGTTTTCGCGGCCCGCGATAAGCTGTACGTCATCGAAACACAGCAAATCTAAAAACTCTGCCCCCTCAAGCAATGCCTCGGGATCAAATTCGAGCAATTCTGCAATGGGAATGTAGCGCGCATACCGTCCGGCCGCCTCAGTCAAATGGCAGCAGGCTTGCAAAAGATGGCTTCGGCCGCCGCTACCGTAAAGGTATATCCACTTCTCGCCCCGGCCCTGCGCTTGCTCAGCAAGCTGATTGACTAAAAGACGATGACGTTCCGGCGTATAAAAATTCTCGAAGGTCGCTTCGGTATCAAGCTTTAGCGCCAAGGGCAGCTGCGGACTGGGCATTATTCGGCATCATCCGATGCTGCCATGCTATGTTTCTCGTCGTAAAACTCACTATCTTTATAATAGTCGTGAAGGTGATTGATCATGACCTTTACGACTGCTGCTACGGGTAGCGCGAGCAATATGCCGACAAAACCAAATAGCTGTCCGCCCGCCAAAATAGCAAAAATAACAACGACCGGATGCAGGCCTATTTTGTCACCAACAAGCATCGGCGTAAGCACCATTGACTCAAGCGCTTGACCAAGGCCAAACACAGCGGCGACGCCAACCATTGGCCACAAACTGTCAAATTGAAAAAATGCCGCTAACCCCGCTGCAGAAATTCCGACAATGACACCCAGATAAGGCACGATACTCGCCAATCCAGCGAGCAGCCCAAGTACGAGGGCGAGCTCAAGCCCCACGATCCAAAGCCCAATGGTATATACCACCGCCAAGGCCAACATCACCAAAAGCTGACCGCGGGCAAACGCGCCGAGAATTTCGTCGCACTGCTTGGCAATAATCACCGTGCGCGCCTCGATTGAGCGCGGCAGCAAATTTCGGATGGCCGCCATGAGCACATCCCAATCCCGCAATAAATAAAACGTGACCACTGGCACGAGGGTTACATTGGCGATCCACGTTAACACCGCCATACTGGAGCCGCTTACCTTGCCCCATAGATAAAACAGTATGCCGCCCGCACTTTCCCAATTTTCACTCAGGGCATCCTTTGCAGCATCCATTGGCTTTTTCTGTTCGGGCAAATCGAAATATTGGCGCAAGGCAGGCAAGCCCGTGTGCTGAACCCAGGCAATGCCGTCGTAAATACGCTCTATTAACAGCTGCACTTGCTCTATCAGCAGTGGCACAGTAACCAGCAGCAACAAAACCGCCACTAAAGTGAGTGCGACAAACACAGTCACAACCGCTGTGGTTCGCGCCATTCCGCGCGCCTCAAGCCTATCCGCAATGGGATCCCCCATATATGCGAGCACTGCGGCAAGTAAAAACGGCATTAAAATTGGCGCCAGCAAATGCACGGTTAAAACAAATCCAATAACCGCGAGTAAACCCCAAACCGGCTTTGAAATAGAAATCACAAGCCGCGACCCGACCATTGATAATGTCCACGCACTGCCCCGGGAAAAGACCCACTACCCATCGCAGTACTTTCGAGCAAACGTCCATCGAGGCTTAAAAAGCGTTTTACTTTTTCCATATCGTCGTTGAGTACCAGTTCTAAAATTAACTCATCCTTGTCCAACCACACTGTGTTGGCATGTTGAATGACCGCGAGCCCTTCAAGATAAGTCACTAAGCTAGCGTAACCGCTAAAATCCTTAACACCTGAAACATGAATCATCGTGTTCGCGCTGTTGCCAGCGCTAGCCAACACCGAATAAGTCGCCGCTTGCATATCCGCTAAGTAATCAATCGGCGCCGCCAAAACCTCAGCCTCACCCGCGCCATCGCTATCAAGCTGAGTCGACTCGCCCCCTTGTAGCACCGCCCAACTTCCCACCCATTGCCCTGTCGAAAACTGGGACAGGCGACCCATCAAAATAAATGGGGTGGAATAACGGGCAGACGCTGTGCGCACATCCTCAACTGACATTTTCCATAACTGTCCCACACTCAAATTTGCAGAATCAGCGAGATCGAATAAGGGCATTTGCAGTACCAGTCCCCGGCGATTGGCCTCGGCCTCAAGAGCCATCAACAAGTCTTCACCTGCATCGGCACCGACAAAATGTCGACCATCTACCGTGTCTGCGACTAACCACACCAATACTGCAGGACGATTCGCCGACCATATCGGCAGGCCCGCCGATTGCAAAGTAGCATTCACTTGTCGAGGCGAAAAACTCAGGCTCAAGGCCAATTCGTCTTCACCTTCCGCATTTTTATTGCGCTGGTAACGGTATTGCGTCATATACGGCTCGGGGTCAGCAAGCGCCGCAGCCACCACTGAGTTGTCTCGCAGCTGCTGACGGCCAGAGACCCGGACAAATACCCGCTCCAGCGCAATTGCCGCGCCTTGTTTCAACGCACCTCGGGACTGAGACTCAACAATAAGTTGCTCGTCGTATAAATTTCCCACGACTGCTGCGCTAAGCTGCCCAGACAAAGCTATAAAAATTGCAAAGGCTGACACCAGCACCCGAATAAATTGCATCACTATATATACGTCCTTTTCCCTGCCGCGATTGGCTATTGTAGCAAGCCACTATGCGATCGTGGTGTCTAGTGGCAAAAAGTCACCTTTTTGCTGCTGAATTAAACTCCCAATCAAGCTAGAATAGCGCCCTCTTAGAGGACAGCCAAACGATTATGACTGACACCAGTAAGCCAAGCTTAAGTTACAAAGACGCCGGCGTAGACATTGATGCCGGTGACGCGCTAGTAGAACGCATTAAAGATGTTGCGAAACGCACCCGCCGCCCAGAAGTGATGAGCGGACTTGGTGGCTTTGGCGCGTTATGCCAAATCCCTACTGGATATAAAGAACCCGTTCTTGTATCTGGCACTGACGGTGTCGGCACCAAATTAAAACTCGCGATGGAAGTTGGCATTCACGATACTATCGGCATCGATCTTGTCGCCATGTGCGTCAATGATCTGCTGGTGACCGGTGCCGAGCCCTTATTCTTCTTAGACTACTATGCTACCGGCGCGTTGAATGTCGATATTGCTGCCAGTGTTGTCGGCGGCATCGGCAATGGCTGCGAACAAGCAGGCTGCGCATTAGTCGGCGGCGAAACTGCCGAAATGCCAGGCATGTACGAAGGCGATGACTACGATCTAGCGGGATTCTGCGTTGGCGTCGTAGAAAAAGCCAATATCATCGACGGCAGTTCTGTGCGCATTGGCGACAAGTTGATTGGTGTCACTTCATCTGGCCCGCACTCCAATGGCTACTCTCTGGTTCGCAAAATTATCGAACACAGTGGCGCCAAGCTAGACCAGCCCTTCGGTGACAGCACCCTTGGCGAAACACTGCTCGCACCAACTAAAATTTACATCAAACCGATTCTCCGTGTGATCAAACAGTACCGTGTTAACGCACTGGCCCACATCACCGGCGGCGGACTACTAGAGAATATTCCACGCGTATTACCGCGCAATACCAAGGCCGTGATCGACGGGAGTAGCTGGGAACGCCCAGCTATCTTCGATTGGTTGCAGGAACAAGGTAATGTCGAATCACGGGAAATGTACCGCACCTTCAACTGTGGCATCGGCATGGTACTCGCCGTCGCGGCAGACGATGCAGAGCGCGTAATAGATATGCTAAATCAACAGGGCGAAACTGCCATGCTGATTGGCAGCATTGAATCCGCAGGGGAAGACGAGCCAAAAGTCGTTATAGAAGGCCTGTAACTTCATGCCGTGCAAGCTGGTGATTTTGCTGTCTGGCAGCGGTTCTAATTTGCAGGCATTTATTGACGCCTGCAAAAACCAAGACCTCCTGCACAATACGGAAATAAGTGCGGTAATTAGCAACAAGGCCGATGCATTCGGCCTTGTCCGCGCGAAAGAAGCCGGTATCGCAACAGCGTGTATCGATCACAAGCAATTTGCCAGTCGCGAAGATTTCGACGAGGCTCTGCTGCAAAAAATTGATGAATTTGACGCCGACCTTATTGTGCTCGCTGGATTTATGCGCATTCTCACCCCGCGCTTTGTTCGTCACTATTTAGGACGGCTAATCAACATCCACCCGTCCCTACTTCCCAAATATCCGGGGCTACACACCCACCAACGCGCCATAGACGCTGGCGACAAAGAAGCTGGCGCCACCGTGCACTTTGTTACTGAAGAATTAGACGGCGGGCCGCCAATAATACAGGCAAAAATACCGATATTTGACGGAGATGATGCTGCAACCCTCGCCGATCGCGTATTGTCCAAAGAGCACACGATCTACCCTTTGGCGGCACAGTGGTTTGCCGAAGGACGCTTGAAGTTGCAGAATTCAAAGGCGGTACTTGATGATAAAAACATTCCCGAAAGCGGCATCCTTTTTCAAACGGACTAGCCTAAGCTCACTGTTATTTGGCGTCTTAATTAACCAATCAATCGCAAGCGGCGGTATCGCTCTGTATCCCGCGAACACCTCCCCTACCGATGCAGCACCTCAAATTCAGTCACTGCAAGCTGTCACACAAAGCAACACAGCCACTGCACCACAAACCAAAGAAATACTTCCCTACAATGCGGAGTACAAAATCAGCAGTAATAGCCTCACCACAACAGCAACTCGTACACTCAGTAAACAGGGAAACAACTGGCTGCTCTCACAGCACGCAAAACTCATGTTTATTAAGATCGACGAGGAAAGCCTAATCGAAAACACAAAAGATGGCTTGCGACCACTGCACTACGAATACTCGAATAATATGAGTAGCAAGCAAGACCAAAGTATTAATTTTGACTGGGCTAAAAACACCGCCAGCGATAAAAAATACCGCAAACCGTGGTCGTCTAAAGTAAGCAAGGACACCTTTGATCAACTTGGCGCGCAGCTAAAAATGCGCGAAGCATTAATCGAAAATCGCCTCGGCAAAAAAATGACCCAAACCGTCGTCAGTCGAGGTAAGCACAAAACCTATACCATCGAAAAAATCGGCGAAGAAACCATAGACAGCCCCGCAGGAAAATTGCGCACCATCAAATTACTGCGCTCACGCCCCGGTAGCAGCAGCGAAACGACGATATGGATGGCCAAGGACTGGAATTACCTAATCGTAAGATTAGAGCAGCGCGAAGATGATGAGGTTTATTCGCTGGAGTTGATTAACGCCACCCTCGATGGCAACGCCGTCAAAGGCCTAGCTCAATAGGGTTTTGTAGCCGTCTCTCTGGGAAACCCAATAAAATCGGCGCCAGCCCATCACTTACCTCATCCCAAATACAGCGACGTTATCCCCGGCCCCGACTGGGATCAGTAGAACTCAGGCTTTGAGCTATCGAGAGCTTCGCAAAAAAACCAAAAATATTCGCTTACGCTTACCAAGGGATAGCTGTGCTTAGAAAGAACAACATAAGGCGCGCTCTATTAGTGTGTATTTTGTATGACGTTTGCGTCAACTGAAACTCAGTGCAGTTTTAAGGCTGCGATTGCATCCTACTTAGGGCTATTTGTTAGCAAAATCGTGAGCTGACAGTACCTAGACTATAGCGAGCAAAAAGATGACAAGGTCAGTCTTTGAGTTAGCAGTAATGCGATAGTTAAGGTGTTTTAATGCGATGTAATTACCGAACACATTTAGGTCATTATCGTATTTGCGCACCATTTTCGTGCCCCTGCGTGAACAGTGTAGGTCGATTGTGTCACACAATGCTGTGACATTAGGTTACATATTGCAATTTTTGTGTATCTGGCACCAAATCTGCAATTCCCCCCTTTGATATTTAGTGCACTGCCAAGTCGGGTTCTCGCTTGGCATCGCAATTCGTTTTATCAGCTAGGGATTTTCTATGCGATTTAGTGTGAATGTGAGATTTATTGTCAGAATATTGCTGATCGCCGGTTTACTGAGCGTGATTTCCGCTTGTGGTGGTAGCTCATTGGAGCGCACTGGGCCTAGTCAGACTAGCGACGCAGGTGGTGATACCGGCGGAGATACCGGTGGTGATACCGGCGGAGATACCGGTGGCGATACTGGCGGAGATACCGGTGGTGATACCGGCGGTGATACCGGCGGAGATACCGGTGGTGATACCGGCGGAGATACCGGTGGAGATACCGGTGGCGATACCGGCGGAGATACCGGTGGTGATACCGGTGGTGATACCGGCGGAGATACCGGTGGCGATACCGGTGGCGATACTGGCGGAGATACCGGTGGCGATACTGGTGGTGATACCGGCGGAGATACCGGTGGCGATACTGGTGGAGATACCGGCGGAGATACCGGTGGAGATACCGGCGAGGAACCTAAAGGAGCGCCAGAGCGCTTTGATGCAACGGCGGCCGATGCAGACTCAGAGGGTCCGTATGCCGTTTCCGGTGCGATTGATTTCAAATACACAGCTATTCCAGCCACTCGCAATGTTGATGGAAGTAGCGGCGAGCCAGTAAGTAGCTTTGACGAGCTGATCGATATACTTGGTGTGATTCACTATCCGCTGGTTAGCGCAGATACCCCAGCGCCGATGGCAGGATTCCCAATAATTCTATTTCAGCATGGTCGCCATTCTACTTGCTCGACGACAGGCGATGCCAACGGCGACGAGTCTTCAGGAACAGATTGCGAAGCCAACGGCTTGGTGCCCATACGTTCGGATAAAGGCTATGACTATATTGCAGAGACCATGGCGTCAAATGGCTATGTCGTTATCTCCATTGATGTTAATGACATTAATGCGCTGGACTCGGGCTCAAATGATCAAGGCATTACCGCGCGCGCTGAGGTGATTCTGCACCATCTTGATATCTTCCGAGATATTGCGGAAAACCCAGCGTCAACCTTTACTACAGACGCGAATGGCAATGATTTCAGCTTATTGTATGGCTTTATGGATTTTTCAAACATCGGTTTGATGGGCCATTCGCGCGGCGGTAACGGTGTTGCTAAAGCGATTACCTATAACCAGGATGCGCGCTTCCGCAGTAGTAGCAACTTTGATTTGCCCCATGAAATCAAAGCCGTGTTCTCTTTGGCGCCGACCGATTTTGATTCTGAATTGCCCTTGAATACCGCTTGGGTGACTTTGTCACCGTATTGCGATGGTGACGTATCTACCCTGCATGGGGTGTATATGTACGATAACGTTCGCTACGACGCCAATGATGTATCGCAGCCGCAATTCATGGTGACCTCGATGGGAGCAAATCATAATTATTACAATGATTTTTGGTTTAATGATGACGCTACGCTCAATGGCTTTGACCCTTATTGTACTGAGGCGTCGCCGGTCACTGGCCGCTATTCTCGTACAGACCAAAAACGTCACGGTGAATTTTTGATTGCTAGCTTTCTGCGCTTGTTTGTCGGGGCAGAGTCGCAGTTCGCCGGTTACTGGAGCGGCTATGAGCGCGCGCCTAGCAGTGCGTGTCCCGAAGGTGCAGAAACCTGCGATGAACGCCTGCATATGTCGTTTCATCAGTCCAAGGAAAATCTCACAGTTGTCGATACCACCCTTACTGATAAGTCGTTGACTGAGAATGAGTTTGGTCTTGCCAATAGCCTTGATGGATTTATCTTCACAGGCTGGTGTGCGCCTAACGGCGGCAGTCTTGAGGACCTGTTGGGTATGAATCCTGACCGTTGTCCGTCAATCGCAACAATTTCTAAGGCGCCACAGATTTTCGGTGGTTATCTGGGTACATCGGCAAGTATTAATTATGCGCTGCCTAATGAGGGGCTTGATGTCAGTGATAAAGATTTCTTAACCCTGCGCATGGGAGTAAGTGTGACGCCTGAAAATGCCTTTGGACAGGACTTCACATTGACCTTGACGGATATAAATGGAGTGTCAGTCAGCTTATTGGCTAGTGACTTTACCGATGCGCTGTATTTTCCACCGGGGCTGACAGTAGCTGCGCGGGACACCGGTGCGAAGACGGTGATCAATATGGTGCCATTCAGATTGGACGCGCAAGCCTTGTTTGACTCTGAATTGGACTTAAGCAAGCTGACTAATATTAATGTAGCCTTTGATCAGCGTCTGGCGGGAACGATTCAAATCACCGACGTGTTGTTTCAGAAAGTGCCTTATTAAAATCCAGCTTGCTAAAGGCCGCGATATTAGTACGTATTAAGGTATAAAAAAACGGGGCGAAGGCCCCGTTTTTTGTTTTTAAATGCCGACTCAGAAATGAAGCTGGTACATTGTTTGATCTGGGTAAGGCGTTTTCGTGTAGTCACCTGGTATAAGAGGTTGATCGAGGATCAGAACCGCATCCTGTTCTTTGCTTAGATTACTGATCTAGAAGCTCACTCATCAACCCTTCGTTTCAGAACGCGGCCGTAAGCGAGTAATCGCTTCTTGCAGAGTGTTTGGACCTATACCTGAATCAATATAGCGCTCGCCGCTGTAGGAAATATTCATGCGAACACTAGCCAAGATGTCTGCACTTCCAAATATTGGGGATTCCCATCGAGGTGACAGTGAGCCAGACCAACGCGGTGTATTAAGGGAATGGATACCCGATCAATGTCGGGTATGACAGCAGTTTTAATACGAATTATGTTTGAAAGGAAAAGCTTCCACACCATTACCGGTGCAGACACCTTTTCCCCCATCAGGTCTTAGGAAGGGTCACACCCGTCTGGCCCTGATACTTGCCACCGCGATCTTTGTAGCTGACTTCGCAAATTTCGTCAGATTCAAAGAACAGCATCTGCGCCACGCCTTCGTTAGCGTATATCTTTGCTGGCAAGGTTGTGGTGTTTGAAAATTCCAAAGTCACATGCCCCTCCCACTCCGGCTCTAGCGGCGTGACATTCACGATAATGCCGCAGCGCGCATACGTAGACTTGCCCAAACACATGGTTAACACACTGCGCGGAATACGGAAGTATTCAACCGTGCGCGCCAGTGCAAACGAGTTTGGCGGAATAATACAGTAGTCGGCGGTGATATCGACAAAGCTTTTTTCATCAAACGCTTTGGGATCTACCGTCGCAGAATAAGTATTTGTAAATACTTTAAACTCGTTTGAACAGCGCACATCGTAGCCGTAGCTAGACGTGCCGTAAGAGATAATTTTAGCATCGTCGCGAGTACGAATCTGCCCTGGCTCAAAAGGCTCAATCATGCCCTCGCTCTCTGCCATGCGGCGAATCCACTTGTCGGCCTTAATACTCATTGCATCCCCTCTTGACGGTAGTTCATTTCAATTTTTAAATTGGCTATCGCGACGATATTAATCATCGCTGATCAAAATATTCGGAAAAGCATTACTCTGCACGCGCTGGCGCTTGGCCAACTCGGCGGTCATGCTGATGGCAACCTGCCGATATAACATCGCCGCATCGCTATCTGGATGAGCGGCTAACACCGGCTTACCGCAATCTGCCTGTTCGCGAATTTGCATTGAAAGAGGCAGAGAGCCCAACATCGGCACATCATAAGATTGCGCCATACGCTCGCCGCCGCCTTGACCAAATACATGCTCGTGATGGCCGCACTGGCTGCAAATATGCACTGCCATATTTTCAATAATACCCAACACCGGCACCGAGACCTTGCGAAACATTTCAATGCCTTTCTTGGCATCTAATAGCGCGATATCTTGCGGCGTCGTCACCACTACCGCGCCAGACACCGGTACTTTTTGCGAAAGCGTCAATTGAATATCGCCCGTGCCCGGCGGCATATCAATAATTAAATAATCCAAATCCTGCCAATACGTCTGATTCAACAACTGCTGCAGCGCGCCAGTCGCCATCGGCCCACGCCATACCATCGGTGTATCGGCCGTCACCAAATAGCCCATCGACATCGACTGCACGCCATAGGCTTCAATCGGCAATAAATAATGCGTGCCATACTGCTTTGGACGCTGCCCCTCAGGGATTCCCAACATCATTTGCACGCTGGGGCCATAAATATCAGCGTCCAACAAACCTACCCGCGCGCCTTCAGCAGCCAGAGCCAAGGCTAGATTCACAGACGTAGTAGACTTGCCGACTCCGCCCTTGCCAGACGCGACCGCGATAATATTACGGACATTTTCCATGCTCTTAATATTTTGCTGCGCCGCATAGGGCAAAATTTTCCATGTCACCCGAGCTGATACAGCATCTACGCCAGCGATAGATTTAAGACTTTCAGCAATCGCCGCTTCATATTGCTGCTGCGCACTTTTTGCGGGAAAGCCAAGCTCAATTACCACATCGACGCGGTCGTCGCTGACAAGCAAGGACACAATATCGGCAAGCTCAGCCAGTGGCGAAGCCAAACCGGGCAGCACAACCGCCATCAGTTGCTCGCGTACTCTGGATTCCAGCGCTGCCGTCATATCTTTCCCCTGCCTTTAATAAATATTGAATCAGCCGGCGAGTATACGCCCCGCACCCACATCGAACAACGCCGAGACAGATGCGCCAAGCAGTCAAAAACGCTATAATCTCGCGCCTTTAAGTCCATTCAAGCCAGCGACCACATGCAGTCGCGGCTAGCACCACTAAACAAGGAAACCCATGTCGCGCAAGATTCTGGTCACCAGTGCCCTGCCCTACGCCAACGGCCCACTTCATCTCGGTCATTTACTGGAATCTATCCAGACCGATATTTGGGTGCGTTACCAGAAATTACGCGGCAATGACTGCATTTACTTATGCGCCGACGACGCCCACGGCACCGCTATCATGCTCACGGCAGAAAAACTCGGCATTACCCCAGAAGAGCAAATTGCGCGGGTAAAAGCCGAGCACGAGCGCGATTTAGCGGGCTTCCATATCCGCTTCGACAATTACCACTCCACCCATTCCCCCGAGTGCCAACATTACTCAGAAGAAATTTATCGCCGCCTAGACGCCAACGGCCATATTGAGCGCCGCGACGTCACTCAGCTTTTCGACCCGGAAAAGAATTTATTTTTAGCCGACCGCTACATCAAAGGCACTTGCCCCAAGTGTAAAACCGACGACCAATACGGCGACAACTGCGAAGCCTGTGGCGCGACCTACACGCCAGCGGAATTAATAAACCCGCGTTCAGCAATCTCTGGCGCCACGCCAATCGAAAAAAGCTCCACGCACTTTTTCTTTAAACTCGGCGACTTTGAAAACCTCCTGCGCAACTGGACCGACAGCGACGCGCTGCAACCGCAAATTGCAAACAAGTTACGTGAGTGGTTAGACGCTGGCCTGCAAAGCTGGGATATATCCCGCGACGCACCCTACTTCGGTTTTGAAATTCCCGGCGCACCCGGTAAATTTTTCTACGTGTGGCTAGATGCCCCCATCGGCTATATGGCCAGCTGCGCCAACTGGTGCGAGAAAAACGGCCGCGACTTTAATGAATACTGGGGTACAGACTCCACCGCCGAGCTTTACCACTTTATCGGTAAAGACATTATCAATTTCCACGGCCTGTTTTGGCCCGCCATGCTGGATTCAGCCGGCTTCCGCCAGCCCACCGCGATTTACGCCCACGGCTTTTTAACCGTGAACGGCAAGAAAATGTCCAAATCTCGCGGCACATTCATAAAGGCGGAAACCTACCTAAAACATTTACCCGCAGAATATTTGCGCTACTACTTTGCCGCCAAGCTGTCTGGCGCCGTAGATGACATCGACCTTAATCTGGAAGATTTCATCAATCGCGTGAATTCTGATCTGGTCGGCAAACTCGTCAACATCGCCAGCCGCAGCGCCAAGTTTGTGCAAAAAGGCAATGACGGCAAACTCAGCGCCACCCAGCACAATGCCGCACTGTGGCAGCAAGTCACGGGCGCCAGCGAAACCATCGCCCAGCTTTACGAGCAGCGCGAGTACAGCAAAGCCGTGCGCGAAATCATGGCTTTGGCAGACGCCACTAATGAATACTTTGACGCCTGCGAACCGTGGAAACTAGCCAAATCCGATGACACCATCGGCCAAGCAGCCGACGTCGCGTCACAGTGCATCGACCTATTCCGGGTACTCACCACCTATCTTTCACCGGTATTGCCTGAACTAGCTAAGCAGGCCGAGCAATTTTTAAATATCCCGCTGACTTGGCAGGGCGAGTTTGCGCCGCTGCACAATCACAGCATTGAGCCGTTCAAAGCGATGATGAGTCGGGTCGACGCCGACAAGGTTGCGGCGATGGTGGCCGAAAGCAGTGACAACTCACCTGCGCCGACACCTGTCGCCAAACCGAAAAAGGCGGCGAAAGACAAAGACACGGGTATAGCCGACACAATCGCCTACCCCGACTTTGCTAAAATTGATTTGCGTGTAGCGGAAATCGTCGCAGCAGAGGCCGTTGAAGGCGCGGACAAATTGCTAAAACTGACTCTCAGCTTAGGTGATTTGGGCACTCGCCAAGTCTTTGCCGGTATTAAAACCGCGTACAATGCCGAGCAGTTGGTGGGGAAACTTACCGTGATGGTCGCCAACCTGGAGGCGCGCAAGATGCGCTTTGGCATGTCTGAAGGCATGGTGCTAGCCGCCGGCCCTGGCGACCAAGAGATATGGTTGCTCAGCCCCGACAGCGGCGCCAAAGCGGGCATGAAAATTCAGTAAGCGCATACACCTGCCCACCAAAGGCAGGTGAAATGCATTACCGCTTTTTAAATTGAACGCTTGATCGAAATAAACTAAGATCGCCCGATAATGACGATCTGGCCCGCAATACTGCGTATTGCCCAGCCAGAATAGATTTCGCATAAGCGATGCAAAGGTGAGGCTAAAAATTGTGTTAGCAGACTATTCACTATTGTTAATCAGCGCCATTCTGGTTAACAACTTCGTACTGGTGCAGTTTCTGGGCCTGTGCCCGTTCATGGGCGTGTCTAATAAACTCGAAACTGCCATCGGCATGTCTAGCGCCACCACCTTTGTACTCACCCTCGCGTCTATTTGCAGCTGGCTGACCTATGAGTGGCTACTCATTCCACTCGGCCTGGAATACCTGCGCACGATCACCTTTATTCTTGTCATCGCGGTGGTTGTGCAATTCACTGAAATGGTGGTGCGCAAAACCAGCCCCATGCTCTACAAAGTGCTGGGGGTATTTTTACCGCTGATCACCACCAACTGCGCGGTATTAGGTGTCGCTCTACTCAACATCAACAAAGACCACAGCTTTGTCGAATCAACCCTGTATGGCTTCGGCGCCGCTGCCGGCTTCTCAATGGTATTAGTGTTATTCGCCGCCATGCGCGAACGCATCACCGCTGCCGACGTACCCGCCCCATTTAAAGGCCCCGCCGTCGGTATGATTACCGCCGGTCTGATGTCACTCGCCTTTATGGGCTTTGCAGGATTGGTATAGGCTGCAAACATGATTGAACTGATTGCCCAAAACCCGTTTTTAGCCTCGCTGCTAGCCCTAGTCGGCCTCGGCTTGGTATTCGGCGCACTGCTGGGTTTTGCCGCGGTGAAATTTAAAACCGAAGGCAACCCCATCGCCGAACAAATCGAATCGCTGCTGCCGCAAACCCAGTGCGGACAGTGCGGCTACCCCGGCTGTCGTCCCTACGCGCAAGCTATTGCCGAGGGAGACGATATCAATAAATGTCCACCTGGCGGCGAAGCCACCATCGCCGCCCTCGCTGATTTACTCGGTGTAGAAGCCAAGCCACTAGACGCCGCTGAAGAAGCCGTACCCTCGGTTGCCTTTATTCGTGAAGCAGAATGCATTGGCTGCACAAAATGTATTCAGGCCTGCCCTGTGGATGCCATTCTCGGCTCTGCCAAGCACATGCACACCGTCATCGCCAGTGAATGCACCGGCTGTGATTTGTGCGTAGAACCTTGCCCGGTAGACTGTATCGACATGCTCCCCATCCAGACCAGCCTGCAAACCTGGCATTGGGACAAGCCCAAGCCGGCAGAGGATCTTATCGCTTCGGATCGCGGCACCACGAAACAAAGTGGAGCTGCGGTATGAGAAAAATATGGGATATTCACGGCGGCATTCACCCCGCAGAAAACAAGCATCAGTCGCTACACAACCCAATTGAAAATGCCGGCATTCCGCCGCAACTCATTCTGCCCCTAGCGCAACATATCGGCGCGCCAGCAAGCCCGATAGTTAATGTCGGCGACCGCGTCCTTAAAGGTCAGATGATTGCCGAAGCCAAAGGCTTTGTCAGCGCGCCGGTTCACGCGCCAACATCCGGTGTTATTGCCGCCATCGAATCGCGCGTTATTCCGCATCCATCGGGCATGAGCGCTAGCTGCATTGTGATCGACACCGACGGCAAAGACGAATGGATCGCCCACCAAGGCCTTGAAGATTACACCCAGCTCAGCAAGATAGAATTAGTCGACCGCGTTCGCCAAGCCGGTATTGCGGGTATGGGCGGCGCGGGTTTTCCCGCTGCGGTTAAACTCAGCACCCGCGACGACAAGCCGATAGAAACGCTAATTCTGAACGGCACCGAGTGCGAACCCTACATCACCGCCGATGACATTCTGATGCGCGAACGCGCTGCGGAAATCATCGCAGGTGCCGAAATACTTCGGCACCTGATTAAGCCCAGTAAAGAAACCCTGATTGGCGTAGAAGACAATAAGCCCGAAGGCATCGCCGCGCTTAAAAAAGCGGCTGAAGGCACGGGTATTGAGATCGTGGTATTCCCGACCAAATACCCATCCGGCGGTGAAAAACAGCTGATTCAGATTTTGACCGGCAAAGAAGTCCCCTCCGGCGGCTTACCGTCAGACGTCGGCATTGTGTGTCAAAACATCGGTACCGCAACCGCCATTTACCGCGCTATTCGTTTTGGCGAGCCGCTTATTTCACGGATCACCACCGTCACAGGCGAGGCCTGCGGCCAGCCACAAAATTACGAGGTTTTGCTCGGTACGCCGGTTCAGTATTTATTAGATAAAAGCGGCTTCAACAAAGACAATTGCATCCGCTTAATTATGGGCGGCCCCATGATGGGCTACACGCTACAAGACACGGCGGTGCCCATTGTAAAAACCAGTAACTGCGTGCTGGCGCCAACCGTGGCCGAGCTGCCACCACCACCGCCTGCGCAAGCGTGTATCCGTTGCGGCATGTGCGCAGAAGCCTGCCCTGTATCGTTGCTACCTCAGCAAATGTACTGGTTCGCGCGCGCCCAAGAACACGAAAAGCTCGAGGATCATCAACTCTTCGACTGCATTGAATGCGGCGCGTGTTCGTTTGCCTGCCCAAGTAATATCCCATTGGTGCAGTACTACCGCGCATCAAAAGCCGAAATTCGCCAAGCTCAGCAAGATAAGATTAAAGCCGAGCGCTCTAAAGAACGCTTTGAAGCACGCACCGCCAGATTAGAACAGGAAGAGGCTGAAAAAGAAGCCAAACGCGCAGCCCGAATGGAAGCGGCGAAAGCCAAAGCAGCCGCCGCGGCAAACGCACCAGAAGCCGGCAAGGCCGATATCATTCAAGCGGCAATAGAGCGCAGCAAGGCCAAAAAAGCCGAATCGACGGACCCCGCTCAAGCCGCCATCGCTCGCGCGCAGGCCAAACGTGATGGCAATGCCGCGGACGAAAGCCCGCAAGAGAAAACCGAGCGCCTGCAAAAATTATTAGCGAGCGCAGAGAAGCGCCTCGCAGCAGCAAAAGAAAAACTCGCTCTGGCCCAGGAACAGCAAAACGAGAATGCAGACGCCTTTGCAACGGCGGTAAGTAAAACTGAAGAGAAGCTCGCCGCCATTCAAAAAGAACTGAGCGAGCACGAAGCAAGTTTAGCGCCGACAAAAGCGGCACCCGCGAGCGACAGTGCCGATCCCGCCCAGGCTGCGATCGCCAGAGCACTAGCAAAGCGCGCTGGCGCTAGCGCAGATGAAAGTGACGAAGACAAAACCACGCGCTTGCAAAATACCGTCGCCAGTACCGAAAAACGCCTAAGCGCAGCACAAGAAAAATTGGCCTTAGCGCAGGAGCAGAACGACGCCAATGTCGCCGCCTTTGCGACTGGTGTTGAAAAAACTCAGGCGAAGCTCGACACAGCCAAAAAAGAACTAAACGACCATCTCGCCACACTGAAAACGAGCAGTGCGAGCGAACCGGTAGCGAGCGACGATCCGGTTCAAGCTGCCATCGAGCGCGCCAAAGCGGCTCGTGAAGCACAAGCGAACATGAGCGACGCCGACAAAATTAAGCAGACCATCGAGTCCCTGGAAAGCCGCATCGCCCGCACCAAAGAGAAACTTGAAGCGGCGCGTGCAGAAGGCGATGACAAAGCCGACATATTGGCCGACTCGCTAGTTAAACTAGAAGATAAATTGGCCGCCGCTCAGCAAACGCTGAGCGAAACCTAGAATACGAGCACGAATGAGACTATGGGATTTTTAAAAGTCAGTTCACCACACGCCCACGGGCCAATGAGCACCGCGCGAGTCATGCGCTTGGTGTTGCTGGCAACCATTCCCGGCCTGTTTTCGCTAACGTGGTTTTTCGGTTTTGGCAGCCTCGTCAACGTGCTTTGGGCAAGCATTACCGCACTGGCATTTGAAGCCCTGGCTTTAAAATGGCGCAAGCGCCCCATCGGATTTTATCTCAACGACTACAGCGCACTCGTCACCGCTTTTTTATTAGGTATCGCGCTACCACCGGGATCACCATTTTGGCTGATCATGATCGGCACGGGCTTTGCCATTCTTATCTGTAAACAGCTCTACGGCGGCATGGGCTACAATCCATTCAACCCAGCCATGGCGGCTTACGTCATGCTGCTCATTTCCTTCCCCGTACAAATGACCACATGGCTTGCGCCCCAGGGCAGCTTTGCCGGCGACCTGTTAGGGCCAATAGACGCCCTGCGCTACTGCTTTGGATTCGGTCGCGACAGCACCGACGCCATCACAATGGCAACGCCGCTAGATGTGCTCAAACAAAACGATTCACTGCTGATAGAGGATCTTTGGCAGGGGTCTGCTCAGTTCGGCCAATTTGCTGGCATCGGCTGGGAATGGGCTAACATCGGCTTTTTACTCGGCGGCATGTATTTATTGTATCGGCGCGTATTTACCTGGCATGCGCCGATCAGCATGCTGGCATCGCTAACTATTATGTCTGCTTTGTTTTACGATGGCGGCAGCTCCGCTTCTGGCGGTTCACCGCTGTTTCACTTGCTCAGCGGCGCCACCATGCTCGGTGCTTTTTTTATTGTGACCGACCCCGTTACCTCTGCCGTATCGAATCGTGGCCGCGTCATTTACGGCGCACTGATTGGCATTTTGGTTTACATCATTCGAGTATGGGGCAACTACCCTGACGCGGTGGCCTTCGCTGTACTATTAATGAACTTCGCGGCGCCCTTTATCGATCACTACACGCAGCCGAGAACCTACGGCCATAAATTAAAAGATCAGCAGGGAGGAAAGTCATGAATATCCTCGGCCGATCCATCACCAAAAACGGCATTCTGCTCGGCGTCTTCGCCGTCGTCACCACCGGCGTTATCGCGGGAACGTATTTATCAACCCGCGGTTTAATCCAGGACAATATCCGCCACGCAGAAGAGAGCGCGCTACTAGAACTCTTCCCAAAATCGAGCCACGACAACTCCATGCTAGACGACGCCATAAGCGCCAGCGACAGTGAGCTCTTAGGCCTGAGGGAAAGCAAAAAGCTCTACCGCGCCAGCATGAACGGAGAATTTGTCGGCGCCATATTGCCCGCCACCGCCCGTGATGGCTACACCGGCGATATCGATATGATTGTCGGCATTACCGAAGATGGCACCATCTCTGGCGTGCGCGTACTCTCTCACCGCGAAACACCGGGCCTCGGCGACCAAGTCGATTACAAAAAAAGTCATTGGGTAGATGGCTTTCTGGGTAAAAGCCTAAGCAACCCAGAAGAATCAAAATGGGCTGTTAAAAAAGACAAGGGCGTGTTCGACCAATTCACCGGCGCGACCATCACACCCCGCGCCGTTACCAACGCCGTGCACAAAGCGTTACAGTATTACGACGCCAATAAAGCGCAAATCATCAATGCCGTCGCAACAAATACGAGCGAACAGCAAGTAAATACCGACGCAGGAACTCAACCATGAGTGATATCAGTTACCGCGAGATCTCCCTAAACGGTCTATGGAAAAACAACCCGGCCATCGTTCAGCTGTTGGGCTTGTGCCCCTTGCTCGCCGTCACCGGCTCGGTCATCAACGCCTTAGGCATGGGCATAGCCACGATGTTAGTGCTTACCGTCTCTAACACCGCCGTCTCCATGATCCGCAGCTTCGCCTCAGATGCAATTCGCCTGCCCGCCTTCGTCATGATCATCGCGGCGGCGGTAACCTGCATAGAACTGCTCATGCAGGCCTTCGCCTACGAACTATTCCAAATACTCGGCATCTTCCTGCCACTGATTACCACCAACTGCGTCATACTCGGTCGTGCAGACGCCTTCGCCTGTAAAAACAAAGTCCTGCCCGCCATGTACGACGGCTTTATTATGGGCGTCGGTTTCGCTTTCATCTTAATGTTGCTAGGCGCCGTCAGAGAAGTGATCGGCACCGGCGCCATCTTCGCCAATATGGATTTACTATTCGGCGAAGGCGCTAAGAGCTGGAAGATTGTTTTAGTAGACGACTACACCGCCGTGCTAGTCGCCATACTGCCGCCCGGCGCTTTCATCTTTACCGGCATGATCATCGCCCTGAAAAACATCATCGACACCGGCATTAAAAATCGTGAAGCGGCGAAGACTGAAAAAGTTGCGCCAACTAGCCGGCGGGTTCGGGTGACGGGGAATATTAGTTAAGGCTTGGGGAATGCCGGAAGTCGGGTGTCTGACGTAACGCAATTCGCTAACGCTCACTCTGGATCCCCGATCGGGGTCGGGGATGACGGCGGTTTTTTTAGAGTTTTGAATGGTCGGGGCTGTAGTGGCTTAACGACGTGGCTTTAACAGCTAAGGGATAACGCAGTTTTGAAGGCGCAGGGGTTGCGCCACCATCAACCTCAACGCCTCATCAACGCACATCGCCATCGCCATCGCCATCGCCATCGCCATCAACGGTCCTCCAGCATCAACGCCCAAAAGCCGTCACCATCAACGACCCAAACCTGTCATCCTCAACGCCCCACCATCGTCATCCTCAACTCGATTGAGGATCCACAACCCACGGGGCTTACTCAACTACATTAGTCGTCAAAACCAAAGGCATTCGCTGCGCCTTTTAGCGTTTCCCGTTTTCCGTCTAGCCTAAAGCGTCACTAGCCTCCCCGCCTCACATCCCCGTCTTTATCGTCTGACCTCAGACACCAGACTTCCGACTCCCTGGTGACACAAAAACCCAAAACCAGCTTACATAAACGAGATAAAAACTAGCGTCAGTCCCTGCAAGCAGTGTAGATTAAGCCCTTATAAAAACACTGACTGAAACTGATCACCGCAATAATTAGCCACGCCTCAAATTAGGTAAATGATGAGCTCCGCAAGCCTATTACAACGAATCAATAACAAAGAGGCTGTCATCGGCGTATTCGGCCTGGGTTACGTAGGACTCCCCCTCGCCCTTTGTTTTGCCGAGGCGAATTACAAAGTCATTGGCTTCGACACCGACGCCGCAAAGCCCAAGCAATTGTTAGAAGGCCAAACCTACCTTAAGCATATTCACGCTGAGCGAATTCAAGCGGCAATACAGGGCAATTTTTCGGCAACATGCGACTATGCCCAAGCCAGCCAGCTAGATGCCATCATCATCTGCGTACCCACACCGCTAAACAAATACCGCGAACCCGACCTAAGCTACGTAACAAATACCGTCTCGCAGTTGTTACCGCATCTAAAAACGCAGCAGATACTGTCGCTAGAAAGCACCAGCTACCCAGGCACTACAGAAGAACTCATACGCCCATTAATTGAATCCAAGGGATTCACCATCGGCGAAGATTACTATCTGGTCTACTCACCCGAGCGAGAAGACCCCGGCAATACCAGCTATACAACCAAAACAATACCGAAAGTCTGTGGCGGCGAAACACCGGCTTGTTTGAACGCCGGCGTGAAATTATACGAAAGCATCATCAACACGGTAGTGCCAGTCAGCTCTACCAAAACCGCTGAAATGACCAAACTACTAGAAAACATCTATCGCGCAGTCAACATCGGCCTAGTCAACGAAATGAAAATCGTCGCCGATAAAATGGGCATCAACATCCACGAAGTCATCGACGCCGCCGCCACCAAACCATTCGGCTTCACCAAATTCACCCCCGGCCCCGGCCTAGGCGGCCACTGCATTCCCATCGACCCCTTCTACTTAACATGGAAGGCAAGGGAATACGGCATACATACTCGTTTTATAGAGCTCGCTGGTGAAGTAAACCGCGCCATGCCTGAATGGGTAGTACAGAAAACCGCAGATGCACTCAACGAACACGGCAAAGCAGTTAAGGGCAGTAAGATTTTAATTTTGGGATTGGCTTACAAGAAAAATGTGAGCGATTCACGGGAAGCACCTGCATTTGAAATTATCGCCAAGCTAAAAGCAAAAGGCGCGAGCGTAGATTACAGTGATCCCCATATACCGCAGTTTCCGAAAAAACGAGATTACAGCTTTGATATGAAATCGATTACCATTGACGAGTCATCATTGCCAGCTTACGACTGCGCCATATTGCTCACCGACCACGACAGTTTCGACTATGAACTGATCACCCGGCACAGCAACTTGGTAATCGATACGCGGAATCGGCTACCTACCGACACACATATTATCTCGGCCTAAAATTGGCGAAAAAGAAACCACACAGCCAAAAGTAAATACAGCCGACTGCGCATTGAAATACAGGAATAACGGGTGATTCATATAATCCTAGGCACCAAGGCACAATTGATAAAAATGGCACCCGTTATGGTGGCGCTCAATGCACAAGGCATTCCCTATAGATTTATCTCTACCGGCCAACACCGCGACACTATGAACGAGATTCTTCAGAACTTCGATCTGCGAGGCCCCGACTACACCCTCTACAACGGCAAAGACATCACCTCGATTATTAGCATGGCAATCTGGGCTGGCCGAATACTGCTCACTACCCTGTACAAAAAACGGGAGATATTTGGCGAACAGTTAAAAGGCATTGTTCTTGTCCACGGTGACACCTTTTCAACTCTGCTCGGTGCGCTGATGGGAAAACTCGCGCGCCTGCCCGTTGGCCATATCGAATCTGGCCTAAGGTCATTCAACTGGTTTCACCCGTTCCCCGAAGAGTTGACCCGCATATTGGTATTCCGGCTGAGTAACCACTACTTCTGCCCCGATCAAAACGCCGTCGAAAACCTTTCCGGTTACCGAGGCACCAAAACTAACACTGGCGCCAACACGCTACTGGATGCTTTGCGCCTAGCTGAGAAAAACATCGACAACAGCGAAGTCGACATTCCACAGCAGGCCTACGCGGTGGTCTCACTCCACCGTTTCGAAAATATACGCAACGAGGAAGCATTAAAACGAGTTGTCGAATTGGTTGAACAAGTCGCACAACAGAACATAAAGCTACTTTTCATTCTCCACAAGCCAACCGAAAAGAAGCTACGAAAATTTGGCCTATTTGAGCGGCTTACAGAAAATCCGAATATAGAGCTGCGTCAACGCTACGATTATTTCAAATTTATCAAACTGATCAAACACAGCGAATTTGTCGTCAGCGACGGCGGCAGCAACCAGGAAGAGTGCGCCTATCTCGGAAAACCAACATTACTCTTGCGAAAAGCCACTGAGCGCCAAGAAGGGCTGGGGGCAAATTGCATTATCAGCGAATATAATCCAGACACCGTATCTGCGTTTTGCGACGACTACAAAGATCTTGCAGAAGCGCCATTATCGTCACAACTTTATCCAAGCGAACTTATCGTCTCGGAACTGCAACGGGCTCTAGCTGAGATCTAAGTTAACTGAAGCCAGATCAGCGAGCGTAGGTAAATCTTGGCAACAATTAATAGCCGTTTAATCCACCGGAACGCTATAATATCAGGAGCATCAAAGATAGTTAGTGTTTGCCAACCACCGGCAAATAGGTAAACTTAGTTTCGGGAAAAGCGCCCGCATTACGTGGCAACTCCCTATAGGCGTTCTCTCATAGAGGCCGCGAGTTTCTTGACATCGAGGCGGGCTGAACAATTTGAATCCGACACTATCAATTGTCATAGCAACCTTAGACTGTGCTGTAGACCTCGATGCCTGCCTCGACAGTGCGCAGAAAGTACTCACTGGACTTGAAAAATACGAATATGAAATCATCATAAAAGATTGCAGTAGCGATAAATCTGTTAAAGAAGTATTCGAAAAATATCAGCCACTGCTATCTTTAAAATACCACCATCAAAAAGATTCGGGAATTTACGACGCATGGAATCAGGCTATGAAATATTGTCACGGCCAATGGGTTTATTTCATGGGTGCAGACGACACTTTTATAGAAGGATTCGACTTTGACAATTTAAGAGAAGCATTTAACACGGACGATTCCCCATTAATTTCTATTCCCGTGATGTATGTCTATGGTGAAGAGACACTGGTCGCAACGATAAACAAGGACACTTTCTTAAAAAAGATACGTTATTCAAACCCCTTTCATCATCAAGGTATATTTCATCGCGCCACCGCATTAAAACAATTGGAATTTGACCCCAAATTCAAAGTGAGCGGTGATTTCGATCTAATGCTTAAAATCATCGAAGTAAATCCAGAGCTAATTTTATGCCTTAACTCCAAGCCAATGGTGAGGATGTATTCTGGCGGAATTTCATCAAGAATAGATACTAATCTATTGCGCCTAAAAGAACGCGCCAGGGTTAGAGCCAAAAATGGAATTTCTACAAACCACCCAATTATCATGTGCGCATATTTAGCCGCACATGTAAAAACAATATTATTGCTATTCATAAGCGATAAGACCCTCTCTAATGCTTATTTCTACATCAAATCAACACTAGGAAAAACTCTAAAAAAAATATTTCAATAAAAATAATTTACGAAAAATACCTAAGAAACCATTACGACGATACTGATATATTTCACCAAAAATACGGAAAAAGCTAATGCCCCACACAAAAACGTAGCTAACCGACTGAATTAAGTCAACCAAGAAACCCAAAAATACAAAGACTTACAGCCCCAAAATCATAGTATCGGAAAATACCTATGCGATCTTCGATAAAAAATATTCTACAGAAAATCTGCAGACTCCCTAGAAACAAAAAAATATTTCTCTCTCAGGAAGGCGAGGATATCCTTCTAGCAAGAATTTTTGATAAGAAGAATAACAGAGGATATTATGTCGATATCGGTGCACATGACCCTATGCGCTTTTCAAATACCTATTATTTTTATCAACTTGGCTGGAGAGGAATAAACGTTGACCCCCTGCCTAGCGCAAAAGATAAATTCAAAAAACATAGACCAAAAGACATTTTCATATTAGCAGGCGTATCTCAAGAAGAGATTGATCTAACATACTACCAATTCAAAGAACCTGCTTACAATACTTTTATCTATGAATTAGCGCAATCGCGAAAAGAGAAATCTCCACTAATATCTACAACCAAGGTGAAATGTTATTCTCTTGAAAGTATATTTAAGGAATATAACGTTAAAGAGATTGACTTCCTCTCAATTGATGTTGAAGGATTTGAGCTAAGCGTTTTATACTCCAACGATTGGAACAAGTACACCCCAAAAGTTATAGTGATTGAGATCCTACATTTTGATTTCGATACGTTTAAGAATGGATTAATCTATCAATTTTTAAAGGCAAGAGGATACACTATTTTTTCAAAATTATTTCATTCAGCAATATTCGTCCACAATGATCACATTAACTTAATAAGACGTTAACCATGCCACATAATACACCTTATGTTTCAGTTGTGGTTTTCTCCTACAATCAAAAATCGTCGTTAAAGCGGGCGCTAGAAAGTGTTTTCGCGCAAAGCTATAGAAATATTCAAATTGTTATTTCAGATGACTTTTCAACCGACGGAAGCCGAGAGTACTTAAAGTCATTAGAAGGTAAATTCGGGAAAATAATTAAACTTGTCTTTCAAGAAAGAAACGTCGGTATAGCTAGCAACAAAACGTCCGGGCTAAAAGCTGCTGATGGCGACTTAATAACCTACCTAGATGGCGACGACTTCTATTTCCCAGACAAGATAAAGCTGGAGGTCCAGCAGTTTTTAAAAGATGAGAGTTTAGACGTGGTTTATTCCAACTTTGCTTATACCGAAAAAGAAGGAGATATCAATCAAGTTTGGGCAAAGGATGACTGGAATCCAATAGTTGGATACATTTTCCCCGAAGTTTTTTTAAGAAAATTTCCTAAAAAAAGCCTATACCGTTGCGAATTAATTCGAAAAGAAGTTCTTGAAAGAATAAATTTCTATGATTTAAACTTAAAAACCTTTGAAGACTGGGATTCGAGAATTAGAATGACCAGCTTCGCGAATGTTGGCTATTCAAATTACATTGGCAGCGCATATGTAAACGATATCAATGGAATATCGAAAACAAGCAGCAAACAAAGCTTATTGCTAGACATGATTTACGTAGTTCAAAAAAACAGAGGGATCATACTTTTTAATTCAAGTATAACCAAAGAAGTAAAAAAATTTGAGGCAAGCTTATTTTATGATCTTGCGACTCTTTCTACAGGATTTAATCGATACATCTATTTCACAAAGTCCATTTTAAAGAACCCCCTAAACCTAATAAAAATCATTGTCAAATTAATTATAGTACCCACAGAATATATAAAGAATAAAATTCAGTTTTATACGTCCTAAATATAACCCTACGGATAGAATATTACAAAAAATTAAAACGCACGTCACACACCAATCAATGATCGCGAAAACTTGCCAAAATAAGCCAGTGTACGCAAACACTTTTTAGATGACGGAATAGTAACTAAGGTATCAAATTAATATATCAAATAGCATGCCATCATCAAAAAGAAGGAAACGTTCACCATCCACACACTGAGGTGGGCATCGTTTACAGACAATAGATATACTAACGCAATTTATGCAATCATGCTCCAATAGGTCGAGCAGACTATAAATATACCAATCAAGGTTTTCATATGAAATGCTTTCTTCATATCGGCACAGAAAAGACAGGCACAACGACTTTACAAAATTTTTTCGATATTAACAGGGAGGCGATCTTAAGAAAGGGCTTCATCTACACTAAGTCCACTGGAAGGACCAACAATAGAGCATTATCGTTAGCCGCATACAATCCATCTAGGCGCGATGATCTTACAATGCAGTACCGTATATCTTCGAATCTGGACTTACTAAGACATCAAAAAGTTATTGTAAGGAACCTTAAAAATGAGTTAAAAAGAATAAAAAGTAATGGCGATACAATAATATTTTCTTCGGAGCACTTTCAATCCAGACTTACCACAGTTGATGAAATAGAACGTTTGAACGGAATTCTAAAGATGATAGGAATTACCGATATTTCGGTAATCCTCTACTTAAGGCGGCCTGCTGACATTGCTACCTCATTATACTCAACAGCAATTATATCCGGCAGCGTTTTGGAGGCCCCCCCTCCACCAAGAAATCCTTACTTTAACAACGTATGCAACCACAAAAATACGATAGAGAAATTTAGTACCGTTTTTGGGAGCGGATCAATAATCCTTAGAATTTTTGAATCAAATGAACTTACGAACGGATCAATAATTGATGACATACTAAGTATTATTGGCATCCCAAACGACGATTCATATGAGATTCCGCAAAATCAGAACAAAAGCCTGTCTTTCATTGGGATTAATCTGTTGAGGCACCTAAACATCACTATTCCAGAGTTTATTAACAACAAGAAAAACCCAATTCGTCAACACCTAGTTGGCTCAATGGATAAATATTTTTCTCACAGTAAATATATAATGCCTGATCGACTATACAAAGAATATGATTTAGAATTTCACGACTCAGATAACTGGGTTAAAGTGAATTATTTTCCAAACAAGAAGAAGTTATTCTCAGATGAGATACCTTATTCCTCCATTACTAATACTCTAGCGGATTCTGAATTCGCAAATATCGCGAATTTTATTGAAAGCCTCTTGGACCTCCCACCGGATCAAACGGTCACAGGTAAACTTAAAAAATACGTCATGTGGGTAAAACAGAGAGCCAGGTCTTTGAAGTGTTTTTCCCCCAGAAATAAATCATAGCACGGCGGTATAAAACAACTTCTGAGATTGGCTACCTCTTACCGCGAGATATATTTTCCCCCGCAAATTGCGAAAACTGCCACTTCTCCATAATAATTAGTTACCCTAAAAACCTCCATTAGCAAGAGAAAGCGCAGACATTAACCGGGTCATTTTTTGTTGAAAACGAATCAACAGCACTTAAGATAACTATTAAGGGCCTTGCTGGCTACCTCATAAGAACTAGGAAAGTTAGAAAAATATGATTTTTTATATTATATATGCAGATTCACTAAAGGCTAAAGATAATCGAAATTGGTAATATTAATAACTATGAAAAATACAAGGTGGGATAGATGAAGCTTTCAATCATTACCGTCAACTTAAACAATCTTGATGGCCTAAAATCCACTATTGATAGCGTTTTTCGGCAAATCGCTCTGGATAAGGTAGAGTTTATTATTGTGGACGGTTTGTCCAGTGATGGGTCTCAAGAGTTCATTATGTCCAGCAAGTCCAAAATTTCTAAAATCTTGATAGAGAAAGATGAAGGTGTATATGACGCTATGAACAAGGGCGCTGCGCTTGCAACCGGCGAGTACCTTATCTACATGAACTCTGGCGACACTTTTTTTGATGAAAACATATGCGGAAACTTTATAAACGAATTGGCAACGGAAGATATTGTATATGGTGATGCGTATTGCCAGACTGAAGCTGGTCGCACTGCAATATATGATGGTAATCACAATAATATTTTTACAAAAATGCCATTTAATCACCAAGCAGTATTTACCAAGACAGAGCTTCAAAATAATCTAAAATTCAAAACAGAGTTTCAGATTTCGGGCGACTATGAGTTCTTTCTTAGAGCTTATAAGAAAGGTGCATCTTTTCGAAAAATAAATCTATTTGTAAGCCGCCACAAGCTCGATGGAATTTCAGTTTCGAACCCCGTCAGGTCATGTATTGAATCCGCGTTTGCTCTTACTTCCCATTATCCAGCCATTGATCTAAGAGACACCGAATACTTCGCAAAAATTTTAGTGCGAGAACTTAGCTGCATAGGTAGAAACGAAAGGGATAAGTTGCTTCTTTTCCTGGAGCACGCAGCTAATCCTAGGAGATCACTGCATGGACGAGCAAAAAACTTTTTTAAGGCATTATACTACCTTATATTAGTTTCCTTCAGACCCTCGCAAGAATAAAGTAGAGCTTAGTAACCCTTAAAAGAATGACCACCTCGCAAATTATCAAAAGAGGCGCCATTATTTTATACGATGACGCCATTTAGGTATTGTTACACATCAAGCCCTTGTCGCTCCAAAAGCGCGCGAAAGGCTACGGAACGTTCAAATGCTAATCGATCGGGCTCGTCAAGCGGCTTAGGCTCGCGGGGCTCGATCGCCTCGCTCTTACGCCCACTCTCTCCTGTAAGATGGGTGATTGAGGACAACCGCTCCTCAAATCCCTCAGCAAACGGCACTCCCACCTCAACACAAATCTCTCGCATAACGCGCACCGGATCAGAGGTGAAGTCCTCGTAGCGGAAGACCGGTGCTCCGGGGAATGCATCGAGCAGTGCCAATTGGGCCTGACATAGATCGTCAGGCGTACCATCGAACCAGCCCTCGCGGCGAAGTGACAGCCAGACCTCGCGAGGATCGCGCACCGTAACTATCGGCGTCACGCGAAACTCACCAAGGAGGGTATCGAAAAGCGCCGACCGCCTTGCTCTGCGCCAGGCGAAATCGACATGGGTATGATCGCGCACAATGAGCTGGCGACCTAACGATCTGGCGGTGCCGTGAGCGAGCACAATCTCACGGCGGAAATGGCCGCGGATTAAGCGCTGATATCTCGGCTTCAGTAGATCACCATAACCCCTTTGTAACTGGCTAAGCGCATGGAATGCAGGTTGGGCTGCGCGCTCGGGATGGATCTCGCTAAGCACCAGCGCTCCGGGCATAGTGGCAAGACACTTGGTTATAATCGTGCCCCCTGAGCAAGCGAGGTGATGCAATGTCACTACGCGGCGCGGCGCGACAAGACCAACTAGGCGCCGAACAAGATCACCTAGCCTTAGCGCGACAAGGTCGAGAGAAAGGCTACGCTGATTCATGCACTCCTCCGCTCGACTAGCTCGCGATAAAGGGCGAGATAATCGTCTGCCATTCGCCTATCGCCGTAAAGCGCCTCGGCTCGAGCACGCGCAGCTCGCCCCATCGCCGCTAGGCAATCAGGATCGTCGACGAGGCGAGATATTGCGTCGCCGAGTGCGTCGGCATCGCCGGCGGCTACAAGGGCGCCACTTAGGCCGTCCTCGATAATTTCGCCACAACCGCCGATATCAAATGAAACCGCGGCGGTGCCGCAGGCAGCCGCCTCAATCAGGGTATTGGGTAAATTGTCCTGCAGCGAAGGACAGAGAAACAGGTCCGCCGCGGCATAAAGTCTGGCAGCCTCTGTCGCATCGGAGATAAAACCTACGCGATGAAACACAAGACCAGGAATTCCTGCCAACAGATCATCGCCCGCGCCGCCCATCAGAATAATCTCAAGCGGAGCGCCAAGGCGATCTGCCTGAACTCGGTCGAGCGCAATCCGCAATTCTTTTGCACCTTTACGAGTCTCGTCTGAAAGTGACTGCGCGGCGAACATCAATACCTGAGTATCCGGCGTAATACCAAGCTCTCGCCTAGCCGCATCGCGGCCGGCGGGCGAAAACAGCGCTAGGTCGAGCCCGTTGGCAATAACCCTAAGCTCAAGCCCCTTGGTCACTAATGCCTCGCTAGCAATCTTGCCAAGCCAACGGGAAGGCGAAACCAGCACTGGGACCGCCGAATCAAATATTTCGCGCTTATTCTCGGCGATCTGCTCGGTTCTATCTTGTAATAGCTGCGGATAAAGCGACAGGTCCGGACAATTGCCGCAGCCACGGCGCCAGCCGTCGCATTCGAGAGAATAAGCGCAGTGCCCCGTCATCCCCCACATGTCGTGTAAAGTCCAAATTATCGGCGCCTTAGACGCCATATCAGGCAGTATGGCCAAGGGAATCGTGCCCCTACCACCGTGGAGATTATGCATATGAATGAGGTCGGGCTGCCAGATATTAATAGCGCGCTTGAGGAAAGCACGTTCAAACGGGAGCCAGGCGTAAGGATCACTCGCTAGGACATTACGCATAGCTATCAGAGTCCTTAGCGGCCGCCAGCTGCAAAATGCGCGCCCGAGCGACACAGTCCATGGTGCTCTCGCCGTCTGCAGCGCAACAACTTCCAGGGAAGCAACGTCGCCATCGCGGTCGAGCCGAGATATCAGTCGCGACGATGCTATCGCCGCCCCACCCTGCGCGTCAGAAAACCCGATGTATAAAACCCTCAGCCGGCCCTCGGCGGCGGCGCGCAGCTTAACGACCGGCCGCATATCCCAAGGGCGGCCGACCCGCGAGGCAAAATTATGCGGCCAGTGCTGCTCACCAGGAGGAAACTCACTCCCAGCATCGGATTTACTCATCTACTCATCCCGTCCCTACCACTATACTGAGCACCGGAGTGCTCTTTGGATCATTCACCGCGCTCGTAAAAATCTTGTTAATCCTATAGGTTTATAGCTTTGACGCTATTAAGCACCGCCACAAAAAATCAACAATATAAAATTCCAGTGCATGTTTATAATAAACTTAGCCAAGGGCCTTTCGGAACTCTAAATTTAGATTCACCACTAATTATAAAGATAGATAACAAAGATTTTTTATCGCCGCTTTAATTCTTCATTTTCTCAATAATTGCGGTAGTAGAAATTGATGGCGTTCGCGCAAGATATACCACTTCACACAAATGTTTAATCTCATCAAATTTACCACACCAGTCATCCCCCATAACAAGTATTTGAGCACTATGGAACCGGATATATTCAGATTTTTTATCCAAACTCTCTTCTAAAAACACATCATCGACATACTTTATAGACGATATTATTTCTATTCTTTCAGACTCAGAATAAATAGGTAGTCGCCCTTTTTTACTATAGCTTAGCGCATCCGTGGAGACACCCACCACCAGCCTACTACCAAGCTCTCGTGCTCGCTGAAGTATTCGTAAATGCCCGAGATGAAATACATCAAAAGTCCCAAATGTTATCACCACTTTACTCATGGGCAGCTCTCATACAATTCTAGAGATTTCCTGGCACGCCCTGTCGGATGACAGGCTATCGGCATAGCGCTCATAAACTATTGTCTTTATCTCTTTACGATGCTCATTAATGCTTGGCATTCCAGCCTCTGAAGTTTCAACTGCTTTCGCTAACGCCGCCTTAAACTCAGCTAAGTCTGTAACCGCTTCACCATACCGGTAACTGCCATCCAAGCTAAATCCCTTTCTGAATGGCGGTGGCACATCAAGGTATATCGCAGGGCGATTCAGCAGTAGAAAATCAAAAGCTATCGATGACCAATCGTATACCAGAATATCGCTCAATAGGAGCAAGCGCTCCGTATCGGGGTATTTATCGGCAGGTACAGTGTATACGTTCGCGAATGACTCACTGCACTTAGAAGCCGCGTTCAAGTGCATACGTGTCAGAAAAATGCAATTGTGTTTTTCAGCCATCTTACTGAGTTCGCGAAGGAACTCAGCTTCTACCATGTCAAATGGGTACAGGCTCCTTCCCGCGTCGTCTTGCTTCCATGTTGGCGCATACAGAATCACTTTTTTGTCAGTGACGGGAATATCGTACTCTCGCATGAGCTCTGCCCGACTGATTTTTCCAGGATTGATCAGCAGGTCTGTTCTGGCATAGCCGACCACTTTCAGCTTTTGTCGCTTAAATCCAAACTTATTCTCATACAAGTCGGCCATAAATTCTGAGACCACCCAGACTTCGTCATACCGACGCTGCACTTTTAAATCGTGTTTATCAAAGCCTTTGAAGGGTATTCCGTGCCAGACATCGATAAACTTCAGGGATGAATAGTCCAGCAGCAAGACCAATGAATGAAGGCCGTGGTCACTGATGAGCGCCTTCGCTTTTACGAGTAGCCTCAATGCCTGAGGACTGCCCGCCCAAGCCACCAATACACCCTCGCTCTTTAACTGCCTATAGTAGGCGTAATCCATGGTGAAATAGGTCAAACTCAACTCTTTATAATTCAAACTCTCGCGGTATATAGCACCAAGATTACCATTGAGCTTATGACCATAGAGCACTACCTGATTGTTGCTGGCTATAAATCGCCGCAAAAGCACCGCCAACAAGGTGTTGAAGGTCATCAGCCCTAACCACACCCAATGCCAAGGGTTGCGCTTATTGACTTTCATTGGTCAATAGCACTTGGCGCGGTTGATATTTTTTCACTACCATGCTGCAAAGCTAGCTCTTGATAGCCTCCTTCCAACTCCTCACTTCTATGGCTGATAATGAAGATACAGCAAGCGGGAAAGGTCTGCTGAACGCCATGCAGAATTGCTTTCGCCGACTCGACATCGAGCGGAGAAAGACTCTCATCTAGGAACAGTAGCTGCGCCTTTTTATAGAGCGCCCTGGCAATCAGTACCCGGCATTTTTGTCCGCCAGAGAGATTGGTCGCCCCTTCGCTGACTGTCTCACTAGGCAGAGAAACCAGGCCACAGATATCATAGATACTGTTATACAGAGGAAAATCGTAGCCGCTGGCGCTACCCGCGATATTCTCCAGTAGAGAACCTTCAAACAGGTAGCCATTCTGGTTGACGTAGGCAATGGAGGTCCACCACTGAGGCAGGGAGATGTGGTTCAACTCCACTTGATCTATGAGGATTTCTCCGGCCTGGGGTTTGCGTAAACCGGCCAACAGCTCAATGAGAGTGGTCTTGCCCGCACCCGACGGTCCGTTTATTCGCACTACTCCACTGAGAGTAATTTCGGCCGTTAAATCCTGAATCACCCACTCCTGCCCTTGGTGGGCGTAGCACACCCCATCCAAGCTCATTTTCCTGAAATCGGTGAACGTTCTACGTGATACAGCCGCAGGTGCAGTGAAAGTCAGCGACTTCCACTCCTCCTTCACCTTTTCAAAGACCATTGCGGCACCGGTGACCTTGCTAATGGCGTGGTAGATTTGTTGGGCAGCGGGAAGAATTTTGTAGGCGGCAATAGCGAAGAGTGAAATCGTTGTAACCAATTGATGGGTGTTTGCTGTGGACTTACCTAGGTAATACGCAGCGATCAACAACAGCGTCATACCCAGCACTTCAATGAAGTTTCGCGGAATGGTGCCGAGAATCTCGATATTAGCAGTTTTCCTAGAGGTTCTGATTTTGATCTGCCGGAAATGCTCCAGGTAATCCCTCAATCTATCATCAAGATGAATGTTCCGATAGTCCGCGTAGCTGCCAGCAATCATCTGGTTGAGCTGTTTCTGGGAATCGAAATTTTCGGCGCTCATACGCTTCAGCTTTGTTTTGATCACTGAATAGACCATGAAATAGGCGCCTGCAATAATTAGTAGAATAAACAAGGTGACGCGAACATTAAAAGCCATCAACAACATAGCGATGACGACAAGCTGCACTGTGCGGGAAATTATGACAAAGGTAGAGTCGATAATATCGGTAGCCACGCGCTCACTGACGCCATTAACGTTGCGTAAAAACTCCGACCCAGAGCGGTTATAAAACGACTCTATTGATTGCACCATATAAAAGTTGAAGGCTCTCGCTGAGACATCCGCACTAATCCGACGAATGAAGCGCTGCCGCGCAAACACTCCCAACGTGGTCATTAGTGCACCGCCCCAGATAAAGCCGATCGCGCCAGCGGTGACCATCGCCAAAAACGCGGGCTTCTCCGGCTCGCCCAACCACAAATACAGGGTATGCAAGTAGCCTGTTTCAACGGCACTCTCGAAGTCTATCAGTGCGGTGATGGCAGGGATGATAGCCGCAATACCGATCAAATCAGCAACGGCAGTAATACTCAACAAAACAGCTACCAGCCAGTACTCACGTCGTTGCTTTTTGGTTAACAGGACGAATGCCGATTTAATAGCCGAATACATCTTCAAGCTCGTATAGACTATCGTAAATACAAATGGTTAATACTGTGTAAAAATTGCTCATGGTTTTGTATCAACGCTCCTTATACATCAGCGCAGTAATCTGTTCAGATATCAAACCCATCATAAATAGAATGGATCCGCTGGTGAACAACAGAGCGCTCATATTCGTAAACCTACTCATCACTGTGAATGTATATCCATACCAACCCAAGCCAAGTAAAAAGAAGAGCGCAGCCGCGGGTGTAAATAATTTTAACGGCGAATACAGCGTAGCGACTTTAAATATGATCAACAAAAATCGCATGCCATCTTTCAAAGGTTTAATATGGCTCTTCCCTTCCCTCTGCGCAGCATGAATCGGTACATACTTTACTGAATAGCCCGCGCGAAAAAATGCCATTGTGCTCGTTGTGGGGTAGGAAAAACCATTCGGTAATAAGTAAAGAAATTCTTTAAATTTCTCGGCACGCACCGCGCGAAAGCCCGATGTTAGATCCTCTACTTTATGACCAGTCATATATGTTGCGAGCTTATTATATAAACCGTTCGCCAATCCACGACCGACACTTGCCTGGGAGCCCGACTGACGCGCTCCCACCACCAAATCATATCCCTCATCAATCGCCGCCAATAATGAACTAATATCTTTGGGATCATGCTGGCCATCAGCATCCATAAAAATAATTATGTCGCCGACTGCCGCTCTAGCACCGGATTTTATAGATGCACCATTACCTTTGGAGTAGGGGTGTTTGATTACAATCGCGCCTGCGGATTTTGCTAAAGAGCCCGTGTCATCACTAGAGCCGTCATCAACAACAATCACTTCTGAATGGGGGACCTGCCGTATTACAGCCTCTACCACAGATGCAACGGAGGCCGCCTCATTCTTCGCCGGTAAGACAACCGAAAAATTCATATTTCTACCATTTATCTTATGCTCTTGTATTTAGTTACAGCGGATCTAGATCTAACCACCCAACGGGTAATGCGGTTTCTTTATCAACTAATGCGGTCCAAAATTCATTCTGTGCTTGCACTGCCAGCCACAAAAGATCATTTTTATCTCTTTCTATACTTAGCAGCTCGCGACTCAATTCTTCACCAATACTTGGAAATTTCTCTTCCAATTCAGCTAATGTTTTTGCATGCGCTAACACATCGGGCACATGAGCACTTACAGGACGGTAATTTTCGACCACATGCTGTAGATCTCGCCCGCCATCTAGTGACGACATAATGAGCGCCATTTGCTTCTCAGGATCGCTTATTCTTTCGACATATACTGTTCTGTAGCCGCCAAAGCTAGCCTTTGGAAATTCAGGGTTAGTTCCTTGCTTTATTTCCTGCTTAGTCAATTCCCCGGCACTTACGACAACGTAACGGTCTGCTGTAAATACTAAAAACACTGGACGCAAATCTACTACAGTTGACATCCCGTAAGCCAAAGCCGCGATTTGTATGCTAATCACTACCGCATAATCACTTAGCAGTGATTTCATTTTCTTTTGCGGGCTATATATAACAAATGATACCAAGGGCCCCAGCAATAGATCGCACGTCAACACCAGTATCAAAAGGCTTCCCGCGTCCATCATTTTTGCAAAGGGCGCAGGAAACCACTGTTTAAATACCAAATAACTAACTATACCCGCCACTAATGCAGTTATAACAAAGTGCGTCGAAAATGCTTTTAATTTTGCGTACCACACATCCAGCCTCACAATACAAAAATAACTGACTTAGACTCCAGCCAAGAGCCCAAAAACTCGTATTACGCTCCGCTTTCCAACGCCGCAAAGTCCCGCTCCCAACGCTTTATTATTAACGAGTTCTTTGTATGCGGTTTTAGCGTTCGCGCCCACTGTAAAAACTCCCTACCGGCTACATCACCCTTATTGGCCAAGAGCAACCGATACAATACTTGAATTGTTTCTAAGTCTGGTTTTTTTTCAAGTCCTTTGCGCATTTCGATCATCGCCGTTTCTGTGTCACCCCTTGCCAAATAAATATTAGCTCGAATAGCCGACAATCGATTGGGATCGGTACCGCGACGATACACCGGATTGCTTTTGATCAAATCAACAAGCTCTAAAACGTCAGTTGACTGCAGTCCAGCACAGTGTTCCTGTAGCTGCAAACGCATAACCGCCTCGAGTGACGAAATAGTTAACAAACTAAAATCACCGAATGGTATTGTCCGCCGGACATTATTCAGCCAAACCTGCGTTGTAGCCTCTCGCTCAGTTTTCACATAACAACTGGCCCTTAAACCTTGCACAGAAACACTCGTTAGCTTTGGGTTTCTTTCCAAAGCCCCGCCATATAAGGCCAGCACCTCGTCAACTCGACCCGCATTCATGTAAGCGCCAGCCATTAATTGCAACGCGCGCGGCGAATCTGGATGCTCCTTCGCCCATACTATCAGCTGGCGATTCCCCCATGTGGAGCTTGTCTGCCAAAGTACAAAAATTAGAAAACCTGCATAAATAAATGAAGCCGCAATTTTCAAATTGACTGAAACCGGCGCCTTTAAAACGCTGACAACTAAAAGCAGCACAAGCCCAATGATGGGAATGTAGTTGCGATGTTCAAAGTACAAATACAAGGGAAACAAACTAGATTCAATTAAATGCCCAAACAGATACCAAAGTAATGCAAACAACGCTAAGGGCTTTCGTCTACGCCACAGCAGAATTGAAGCAGCAAAAACAGCACCCCATGCCAGCAGGGAAAGCTGAACAATTCGGTCTGAAAAATGACGAATTGGGTAGTCATCGGCAAACGGGCTCATATCCGCAAATCTTGGGAGAAATGCCACCCGTAGATACTCCCATAAAATAACTACTTGGCTGGCAAGACGCTCTGACAAGGTAAACGGCCTATTCCAATATCTTGTCTCTACGGTTGGAATACAACTCACTATATAGGCAAGTAATAATAAACTTGGTAAACACAATGCCGCGGTCAAAGCATAGCGGTAGAATTCAGGCTTACCCCCCGCGTCAATTACACTTTTTTCTTTAGTGAATAAAAGGCCGTGCATAACCAATAACAGCAACGGCAACAGGGCTCCATTCTCCTTGGTAAACATTGCCAGCAAAGTACATACACCAATGCCAATAATTGACGCCAACAGACCCCAGCAATTCCGCTCATGTGCTTTCACCCGCGCGTATAAATAGCAGTGCACTCCAAGCAACATAAATAATGCACTTAGCGACGTCATTCTTTGGACGGCCATCAATGAGGTTGACGCCAATATCGGAAGCGCACCCCAAAGCAATGACGCTACAGGTGCCAACCAAACACTATCGCCAAGCACAGATGAGGCTTGAATTTGTAAGCGGCGCACCGCCCACGCCAATAGCGCAACGTTGCCTAAATGGATCGCGATATTAACGCTAATAAATGGAAGGGGATTGTTCGGGTAGGCGCCCTCATGCAGCAAAAAGCTCGCTAAGGCGACCGGGCGACCCAAGGGACCAGCGTGACCGGTGAAAACATAATATGCGCCGCTTGGAAAATCTTTAACTTGTAGCAAACCTTCAAAACTAACCACATCGTCAATAAAAAAGATGCCGTGAATTCCAGGCCAATACACGACGGCTAGAGCAAGTAATCCAGCAAACATTATTCGTATTATGGTCGCTTGCGACTCTTGTTGCATTGGCAGTTTTCCGTGCAGTAAAAAAAATAGCCCCAAAAGGGGCTATTTTCTCTCCAAAAATTGGAGAAGGATCAAGCAAATTTAGAACTGACCGCGACAAGAACCTGGCAAGTACTTTGCTTCCATCGTTGTACCATCAGTACCTAAACCACAACGCCAGCCGAATACCGCAACGCCAACATCAGTATTAGCAATCGCAGTAGTTGCATTAAGCATAGGAGTAAGGCTTACAACTTTACTCGCTGCATCACCCAAATCGCTAGCGGAGCTAGATGTAACTGTAATAAGACCAGCACTTGTAGTATTGATAGTCGCTACGTACTTAGTCGCGTTTGTCGCAGCAGTATGCTCACAGCCCCATTCATTCGCATTAGGCAAGCTCGTACCTGAAGTGCTTTGAATGGTTTCAGTGATGCTAGTACGGCACTGTGAAGCAGCCAAAACAACCTCAGACACTTTTGCGCGAATTGTATAATCTTGGTAAGCAGGTAAGGCAACCGCTGCCAAAATACCGATAATCGCGATAACGATCATCAATTCGATAAGGGTAAAACCTTGTTGAACTTTTTTCATAATGAACTCCGCTAAATTTTTGATTTCTTCTTGTGATAGAAATCCATCACTGGTGCTACAACGATCAATATTTATGCCAGCAATGCATAAACTATTTAAAATATGCCGAAAAAGCCCGACGTTCGCGGGTTAGAAGCAATCAAAACCATTATTTATACAGGCAATTCAGACCCGCACAGAATCGACACCCCCTTTTTTGTGACAAAAAATGTCACCAAGTTCCGAAAAATGCGCTTACTATCAAGAAATCTACTCCGGAACTCCCTCTTCAGCTTATACACGCTATACCGTGTAGTGCTTAATCTAATAATAGGCACTATACTGTTTTAATTACATTTTTTAACGATCAAGCGATGTTATGAATAGCCCTGTCACTCCTTTAAACGGTTTAGCAAGACGCCTTGTCTACGACGATATTCTTGATGAAGATACCGTCCGCAAGGCACAGGAAACTGCCCAAAAAGACAAAAAGAGCTTAGTCTCTTATTTGGTGAGCAAACAACTTGCCGATGGCGTGAAGATAGCAGAGATAGCCGCAGACGAGTTCGGTATTCCGTTTATCGATTTGCGCTCATACACCACTGAACTCGCCCCGCAAAAAATTATCGATAACAAGCTAATAAAACTTCACCGAACACTACCGCTTTGGAAGCGCGGTAAGCGTTTGTTTATTGGCATGTCCGACCCAACCAATATCCACGCATTAGACCAAATTAAGTTTCATACCGGCCTAACGACTGAGCCAATTATCGTTGAGGAAGCAGCGCTTAATTCCGCGATCGAGAAGTACCTTTCCGCCCAAGAAGAGTCCTTAGCAGACAGTCTTGGCGATATGGACGACATCAATCTTGAAAATCTCGATATCGAAGCCGTGGACGAAGACGGCGGTGGCAGCGACGTAGAGCTTAAGGGCGCCGACGAAGCGCCGGTGGTTAAATTTGTTAACAAAGTTCTTCTTGATGCTATTCGCGGCGGTGCTTCAGATATTCACTTTGAACCTTATGAAAAGATTTACCGCGTGCGTTTTCGTACCGACGGCATACTAGAAGAAGTAGCGCGACCACCTGCGTCATTGGGATACCGCCTTGCCGCTCGCTTAAAGGTTATGTCACAAATGGACATTTCCGAGCGGCGAGTGCCGCAAGACGGCCGGATCAAAATGAAACTGTCCAAAACCCGCGCCATCGACTTTCGGGTAAACACCCTGCCGACACTTTGGGGCGAAAAGGTTGTACTGCGGATACTTGACCCAAGTTCAGCCCAAATGGGCATTGATGCCCTAGGTTATGAGCCAAGTCAAAAAGACATGTATATGAAAACCCTGAATCAGCCGCAGGGCATGATTCTGGTTACTGGGCCTACCGGCTCGGGTAAAACGGTTTCTCTCTACACGGGCCTAAATATCCTCAACACCCCTGAGCGCAATATCTCCACCGCTGAAGATCCGGTAGAGATCAACTTGGAAGGCATTAACCAAGTGCATGTAAATGCCAAAGTTGGACTGGGCTTCCCTGAAGCGCTGCGCTCTTTCTTGCGCCAAGACCCTGACATTATCATGGTCGGTGAGATTCGTGATTTGGAAACCGCAGAAATCGCCATTAAAGCAGCCCAAACGGGTCACTTGGTATTATCGACCCTTCACACCAATAGCGCCTCAGAAACCTTAACGCGACTTTTGAATATGGGCGTACCAGCATTTAACGTTGCTACATCGGTCAGCCTGATCATTGCCCAGCGCTTAGCGCGACGCTTATGTAAAGAGTGCGCCATTCCTCTCGATGTTCCTCAGCATACCTTGATAGAAGAAGGGTTTACCGCAGAACAACTGGAAACGGCAACAATCATGCATCCAGTAGGCTGCGAGCGCTGCAATAACGGCTATAAAGGCCGTGTAGGTATTTACGAAGTAGTTCGCATCACCCCAGAGATTTCTCGTATTATTATGGAAAACGGCAATTCAATTGAAATTGCCGCTCAGGCGCAAAAGGAAGGATTTCCAAACTTACGGCAATCTGCGCTAAAGAAATGCGCACAGGGCGTAACCAGCCTTGAAGAAGTAAACCGAGTGACCAAGGATTAATAATGGCGACAGCATCCAAAACACAGGTTTTTGTTTGGCAGGGCGTAGACAAGCAGGGCCGTAAAACACGAGGCGAGCTCACAGCAGCATCTAGCGCCTTGGTAAAAGCGCACCTTCGCAAGCAAGGTATTGCCGCTAAAAATGTGAAGCGTAAGCCGAAGCCTTTATTTAGCAACAAAAAGGCAATAAAGCCCGCTGATATCGCCATTTTTACTCGACAAATGGCGACCATGTTAAAAGCGGGTGTTCCTTTAGTTCAAAGTTTTGACATCGTTGCTGAAGGTGTCGAAAACCAAACAATGCAAGAATTGGTTATCGACATTAAAAATGAAGTTGCATCAGGCGGAGGCTTCGCGAATGCTTGCGCCAAACATCCAAAATATTTCGATGATTTATTTTGTAGCTTAATCGCATCTGGCGAACAATCCGGTACGCTGGAAACCATGCTAGACCGGGTCGCAACATATAAAGAAAAGACAGAAGCACTGAAGGCTAAAATTAAAAAGGCATTAACATATCCGATTGCCGTTATGGTAGTTGCGGTAGTTGTGACGGCAATTTTGCTCATTAAGGTTGTACCCACGTTTGCAACAACGTTCGAAAGTTTTGGCTCGGACCTTCCCGCGTTTACCAAACTGGTTGTCTCCCTCTCGGAATGGATGCAGGCGAACTGGTATATATTATTGGGTTTAGCCATTGCGGCAGGGTTCTCGTTTAAAACCGCTAGACAAAAGTCACAAGCGTTTTCCGACTGGGTAGACAAAATAACGCTTAAAATTCCTGTAATCGGTGATATCGTTTTTAATTCTGTTATTGCGCGATTTTCACGAACCTTGGCAACCACGTTCGGCGCCGGCGTACCTTTAGTCGACGCACTTAGCTCAGTTGCTGGAGCAGCCGGTAACGCGGTATATAGTAAAGCGATTTTTCAAATAAGAGATGATGTCACAACGGGGCAAACCTTGTACTCATCGATAAAATTCACCAATCTTTTCCCGAACATGCTTCTGCAAATGGTTTCCATTGGCGAAGAATCTGGGTCACTAGATGAAATGCTCGACAAAGTAGCCACCCACTACGAAGAAGCAGTGGATAACGCAGTCGACACCCTAACCGCATTGCTTGAGCCGTTTATTATGTCGATACTCGGCGTGCTTGTAGGCGGCCTGATGATTGCGATGTACCTACCAATATTTATGTTGGGTTCCGCAATGTAATTAGGTGTTGCCGAAACACTATTCGCTCCCGATTACATATTTACTGCTGAGTATTTTATGAATTTCTTTACCGCTCTAGAAAGCGCGCCAGCATTTACCATTACAACAATTGGTATTTTCGGATTATTGATCGGCAGTTTCTTCAACGTAGTCATATACCGCCTACCGAAAATGATGGAAGCTAACTGGCGGGAGGAATGTGAGTATTTATTGAATGACGGAGAGCCTTCTACCCCACCGGCGCCAGCCACTGAATTTAATTTAGCGATTCCCAACTCACACTGCCCATCCTGCAATGCGCCAATTAAAGCTTGGCAAAATATCCCCGTACTTAGCTACGCCGTCCTACGTGGGCGCTGCGCGAATTGTAAAGTTAGTATTAGTCTTCGCTACCCACTTATTGAAGTTATCACGGCGCTTATCAGTATTATCCCACTGCTGATTTTTGGCATTACTCCTTACGCGTTTGCGATTATTTTATTTAGCTGGCTGCTATTAATTCTTACCATCATCGATATCGATCATCAGTTATTGCCGGATCAAATCACCCTGCCACTACTGTGGCTAGGACTGCTGTATAACAGCATATTTGGACACATCCCCATTACCGATGCGCTGTGGGGCGCAATGGCTGGGTATATGATTTTATGGAGCGTCTTCTGGCTCTTTAAAATCGTCACCGGTAAAGAAGGCATGGGTTACGGCGATTTTAAATTACTCGCCGCGCTAGGCGCTTGGCTTGGCTGGCAATATCTGCCGCTGATTATTTTATTATCATCCGTTGTTGGCGCCGTATGCGGCGGACTTATCCTGGCGCTAAATCGCAAGTCAACGTCGACGCCAATGCCCTTTGGCCCTTACTTAGCAGGAGCAGGCTGGATTGCAGTCTTTTGGGGCGATGCCATCATTGACGGTTACCTCGGTTTCGCCGGCCTACGCTGAGGAATTACTGACTAATTACTGCGCTCGGTATTTTGAACGTCGGCGGTGCTCGGAATACTCATTTACTCCGCTCCGGCAACGTCTAAACTCCCTTCGCTTGCGACATTACTCAGGAACCCCTAGGATCCATAATTCATTAAAAAGCTAAATTTAAATATGACCGAAACCAAATATGAGTAATTTAATAGTAGGTTTAACAGGCGGTATTGGCAGTGGCAAAACCGCTGTTTCTGATCGCTTTGCTAAGCTTGGTATTGGTATCGTCGATGCCGATGTGATTGCCCGAGAAGTTGTTGAGCCGGGTACCGAAGCACTGGCAAAAATCGCGTCGCATTTTGGCAATGATCTAATTCAAGAAGATGGGCAACTCAATCGGGCGGCGCTTAGGCAAACTATTTTTGCCGACGCCAATGCAAAAACCTGGCTTGAGTCTCTTCTACACCCACTCATTGCAGATGAGACACTTAAACAACTCGGCGGGATTCAAAGCACCTACGGTATTTATGTCTCGCCGCTACTCGTCGAGAGTAAACAACAAAGTTTTTGCCAGCGCTTGGTAGTGGTCGATGTGCCCGAGTCAGTACAATTGACCCGCACAATGACGCGAGACAGTAACGAACAAGAGCAGGTTGAGCGCATTATAGCGAGCCAAGCAACACGCGATGAAAGATTAGCCGCTGCGACAGACGTCATCGACAATACCTCAGGGTTTACTGATTTAGACCAACAAATCACCCGGCTTCACCAACAATTTTTAGAACTAGCGGGAGGGAATTAATGGCCAACGCAAGCAAGAAGCCCACGACAGTGGCGTGCCCAAACTGCGGCACAGAACAGATTTGGGATACCCGCAATGAATTCCGTCCTTTTTGCTCTGCCCGATGTAAGAATAATGATCTTGTCGCATGGGCGAATGAGGATCACGCTATTCCAGGACAGCCCTTAGAGGATGTTTTTAGCGAAGATTTGGAAGGTAATTATTAGAAAAAAGGACATTCGCTGACGCTCACACTGGATCCCCGATCGGGGTCGGGGATGACGTATTTCAAGGCTTCGGACGCTAGCCCGCCGTCATCCTCAACTCGATTGAGGATCCATAACCTCGAGCTTTGTAGCACTCCACATACTCCGCCGTTACGTCAGAAGTCAGACGTCTGGCGTCCGACGCTAAAGGCATTCGCTGACGCTCACACTGGATCCCCGATCGGGGTCGGGGATGACGTCATTTTATAGAGCAGCGGGATGACGTATTTCTGGCTTCGGACGTTAACCCGCCGCCATCCTCAGCGCACTACTTTCGTCATTCTCAGCGCACTACCGTCGTCATCCTCAACTCGATTGAGGATCGATAACCTCGGGCTTTGTAGCACTCCGCCGTTACGTCAGAAGTCAGACGTCTGGTGTCCGACGCTAAAGGCATTCGCTGACGCTCACACTGGATCCCCGATCGGGGCGGGGATGACGTGTTGTGTTATAAAAAGGTATTCGCTTCGCCCATTTGGATCCCTAGTCGGAGATGACGTATTTCAGGCTTCAGGCACGTAGGTTGGGTAGAGGAACGAAACCCAACATTGATGTGGCGGCGTACTCCGATTGCTGGGTTGTGCCACACTCATGTTGGGTTTCGCTCAACCTACAGGCTCTTTTACGCTGATTGTATTACGTCGATAATTGCTACATTAGCAGCTGGAAATTCGTATTCACGAAGTGTGCTCGGCCTCACCCAGCGCAGTGGTTGACCTTCCTTTCCGATTGGCTCGCCGTCAAAACCTGACACTGCCCACACGTCGAGAAACACAACTTTATCGCTATAGTCATGACGTATTTCTAGCAATGGGGTACAGCTCGAAGGGGTGACAACGATACCGAGCTCTTCGTGCAACTCGCGAGCCAGGGCATCACAGACTGTTTCACCCTGCTCAACTTTACCACCGGGAAATTCCCACAAGCCGCCTTGGTGTGCGTCGTCGTGACGACGAGCGATAAGTATCTGCCCTTGGGAATTATAGATGACCCCTACCGCAACGTGTATCTGTTTATTAGCTGCGGTATTCGGCATTGATTTTGACGTAGTCGTAGGAGAAATCTGTCGTCCACACGGTCTCGGTGTGCTGGCCGCGATTTAAATTAATACGAATAGTAATTTCGGACTGCTTCATGACCGCCGCGCCCGCCGCTTCGGTATAGCTTGCCGCACGGCCGCCGTGTTCGGTAATCAATACGTCGTCGAGGTGTACTGTTAAAATCGATACATCCAGGGCTTCGACACCCGCACGGCCAATCGCTGCCAATATACGCCCCCAATTCGGGTCGCTGGCAAACAGCGCTGTTTTCACTAGAGGTGACTCTGCCACCGCATAGGCAACCTTAAGCGACTCTGACACATCCTTGGCACCAGCCACTTCTACCGCGACGAATTTGGTAGCACCTTCACCGTCGCGCACAATGGCATGGGCCAGCTCAAGAAAGACTTCGTTGAAAACCGTTTGCAGCTTTTCGAAAGTTTGACCTTCCGATACTGACAGCACTTCACCGCCTGCCTTGCCTGTTGCGACCAAAACACAGGAGTCGTTTGTTGAGGTATCACCGTCGATAGTAATGCGGTTAAACGATGCATCCGCAGCGACATCTAACATCGCCTGCAATACATCTGGCGCAATAGCGGCATCCGTTGCAACGTAGCCCAGCATGGTGGCCATATTAGGCTTAATCATACCGGCACCTTTGGATATACCGGTGACTGTAATGGTACGACCGTCGATCTCTATTTGTCTTGAGGTTGCTTTCGGGCGGGTATCGGTAGTCATAATACCGTTAGCGGCCCGCTCCCACGCATCTGCCGATAGCGCTGTCACTGCGGCGGGCATGGCGGCAACAAGTTTATCGAGGGGAAGTTTTTCGCCAATAACGCCAGTAGAAAAAGGTAAAATCTGCTCTGGAGCAACCCCAACCTGTTCCGCTAACGCTGCACAAGAGGCGTGCGCGTCTGCCATACCGATTGCGCCGGTACCAGCGTTGGCGTTGCCAGTGTTGATCAACAAATAGCGTGGTGAGTCTGCAGCAAGGTGCTTTTTAGCAACCGTAACGGGGGCCGCGCAGAACGCATTAAGCGTGAATACGCCAGCAACGGAACTGCCTTCGGCTAACTCGAAAACAACGGTATCAATTCGTCCTGCCTTTTTAATGCCGGCACTTGCTACCCCTATGCGCACGCCATCGACTGAATGCAATGTACCCAAATCACCCGAACCTACCGCCATGCTGGTGTCTTCCTCAGTCTAATTTGCCATGACATTGTTTGTATTTTTTGCCAGAACCACAGGGGCATGGCTCGTTGCGTCCCACTTTAGGTGCTTCACGCACAAAGGTTTCTGGCTGCGCGGCAGCCTGCTCTGGTTCGCTGACATCTTCTTCAACACTTAAGCCGCTAGATTCAGCATGTTGAAACTCCATCGCCCGCTTCGCTTGCTCTTCTCGGCGCTGCTGTTCTAAAGCCTCGGAGTTTTCATCTTGCTGTAAGCGTAAATGCGATAAGAATCGAACCACATCATGCTTGAGCGTTTCGAGCATTTGTTGGAACAATGTAAACGCTTCACGCTTGTATTCTTGCTTCGGATTCTTCTGAGCAAAAGCGCGCAAATGAATACCATGACGCAGGTGATCCATAGTCGCCAAGTGTTCTTTCCACAACGTGTCTAAGACCTGCAGAAATATATGTCGCTCTATCTTGCGCATATCGGCGCCAACCAAAGCGCACTTAGCTTCATAGGCGAGATCCACCGCCTCGTAAACACGCTCGTGGATGACTGACTCATTCACGGAACGATCTTCATCTAGCCACTGTTGAATAGGCAGTTTGACCTCAAACTCAGACTCTAGACGATGCTCAAGTCCACTGATATCCCACTGTTCTTCGAGGGTTTGCGGCGGTATATATTCGCCAACAACATCACCGACCACATCGGCACGAATAGCTTTGAGCATTTCGCTAATGTCGTCAGCTTCTAGCAGTTCGTTGCGTTGCTGGTAAATAATTTGGCGCTGGTCGTTGGCAACGTCATCGTATTCAAGCAACTGCTTACGCATATCGAAGTTACGACCTTCAACTTTGCGCTGCGCTTTTTCAATTGCATTTGAAACCATGCGATGTTCTATGGCTTCGCCCTTCTCTAATCCCAGCGCCTGCATAATGCCGCGCACGCGATCAGAGGCGAATATACGCATCAGGCTGTCTTCTAGAGACAGGTAGAAACGCGACGCACCGGGGTCGCCCTGACGACCAGCACGTCCGCGCAACTGGTTATCTATCCGGCGTGACTCGTGACGCTCGGTACCAACGATGTGCAGTCCGCCTGCTTGCATGACTTTTTCGTGACGAATTTTCCACGCTTCGCGAAGCTCGTTGATCATCGCATCCGATGGGTTCTCTAACTGAGCTATTTCAACATCGACATTACCGCCGAGCACGATGTCAGTACCGCGCCCCGCCATGTTCGTCGCAATGGTTACCACGCCAGGACGTCCAGCCTGAGCAATGATTTCCGCTTCTTGCTCGTGGTATTTTGCGTTGAGGACTTTGTGCTGAATGCCGGCTTTTTGAAAGCGCTGAGACATTTCTTCAGAGGTTTCGATAGAGGCTGTACCAACCAAAATTGGCGCACCACTTTCAACGACACCCTTAACGTCTTCTACAATCGCGTCGTATTTCTCTTCTTTGGTCAAGTACACCAAATCATTAGAATCTCGACGGGCGCTCGGCTTATTGGTGGGAATCACCACGACATCCAAGCCGTAGATCTGACGGAATTCAAACGCTTCAGTATCTGCGGTGCCGGTCATACCCGCTAGTTTTTCGAACTGACGGAAGTAGTTCTGGAAGGTTGTTGATGCCAGGGTTTGGCTCTCGGCCTGAACCGTAACACCTTCTTTCGCTTCAATCGCTTGATGCAGACCTTCAGATAAACGGCGGCCCGCCATCGTCCGACCAGTGTGCTCATCAATCAGCACAACCTGATCATTCTGAATAATGTATTCGACGTTGTTATGGAAGAGAACATGGGCGCGCAATGCCGAATTCACATGATGGAGTAAATTCAAGTTTCCGGCCGCATAAAGGCTGTCGCCTTCGTCCAGCAATTTCGCCTGCACAAGCATGTCTTCGACGAGCTGATGGCCGTGCTCGGTTAATTCCACCTGGCGCATTTTTTCATCGACGGTGTAGTGACCTTCGTCAGAGGGTTTTCCGGCTTCATCCATTTCAGCGGGAATGAGTGACGGAATAAACAGGTTAATTTGCTTGTATAACTTAGAACTATCTTCGGCGGGACCAGAAATAATAAGCGGGGTACGCGCTTCGTCGATAAGGATCGAGTCGACTTCATCAATAATGGCGTAATTCAAACTGCGCTGAAAACGATCGCTAATGGCAAACGCCATATTATCGCGTAGGTAGTCGAAGCCGAATTCGTTGTTGGTGCCGTAGGTGATGTCTGCTTGGTAGGCTGCTCGCTTTTGCTCGGACTCTTGGCCTGAGCGAATAATTCCAACACTTAAACCTAAAAATTCATAAAGAGGCCGCATCCAGTTCGCATCGCGCTGAGCGAGGTAATCGTTGACGGTTACCACGAATACGCCATTGCCTTCCAAGGCATTTAGATAAACCGCCAAGGTAGCCACAAGGGTTTTACCTTCACCGGTGCGCATCTCTGCAATAGTGCCTTCATGTAGGCTGATGCCACCGATAAGCTGCACGTCAAAGTGACGCATTCCCATCACTCGGCGGCTCGCTTCACGACAAACAGCAAACGCTTCAGGCAGTATCTGATCTAGGGTTTCGCCACTGCTTAAGCGCTGCTTGAACTCACTGGTTTTCGCCGCAAGAGACGTATCATCCAGGGTGGTTAAGCCCTCTTCAAGGGCGTTGACCTTGGCCACCACCTTGCGCATCCGCTTGAGTTCGCGGTCATTTTTACTACCAAAAACTTTCTTAACTACTGCTGTAATCATGATGAATTCGTTACTGTTCCCGGGATTATATCCCTATCATTGATGGCGCTTGCAGATTGTCGACGTTCTAAATATCGTCAGCTCAGACACGACACTCAGTTCCAAGCTACGCATTAAATTATACAGCCCGCAAAAACCGCACCAAGCTACATTGTCCGAATGAAAATATGATGACGGCTCCGGACTTAATATCCAAAAGAATCAACGCCAAAGATCGCGCTTGTTACCTGCAGGCTGGAAGTAAGCTATACCGTAACACCGAGGCGCAATATCGCATAGATGAGACAATATTACCATGCTTAGACCGACGCCAGACTAAGCATGGAGGAGGGAAAACTAGGCGACAGCAGCTGGCGCCATGTAGCTAATCGGTGCGTCGGCGGGGTCTTCAAATGTTACCCATTCCCACGCATCGGTATCTTTAATAAGGGCGCGTAGCGACACATTATTCAAGCCGTGTCCCGACTTGTGCGCCTTAAACTCGCCGATAAGACTCGTGCCCAGCAGATATAAATCACCGATGGCATCTAAGACCTTATGCTTTACAAACTCGTCTTCATAACGAAGTCCGTCTTCGTTAAGAATGCGGTACTCGTCAACAACAATCGCGTTGTCAACACTGCCGCCCTGCGCCAAACCTTTTGATCGCAGATATTCAATCTCGTGCATAAACCCAAAGGTCCGCGCCCGACTCACTTCTTTAACAAACGAGGTGCTGGAGAAGTCTAACTCGGCATGACCAGTCCGGTCTTTGAAGACCGGATGATCAAAGTCGATAGTGAAAGAGACTTTAAAGCCGTCAAAAGGGAGGAAACTCGCGACTTTATCGCCATCCTTCACTGTCACCGGACGCTTGATACGGATGAATTTCTTAGGTGCATTTTGCTCCTCAATCCCAGCGGACTGGATGAGAAATACAAAAGGCCCCGCACTGCCATCCATAATAGGCACTTCCGAAGAACTGACTTCAACATAGGCATTATCAATACCCAAACCAGCCATTGCAGAAAGCAAATGTTCTACCGTCGACACTCTCACGTCACCGTTCATTAACGTGGTAGAGAGCGTTGTATCACCCACATTTTCAGCGCGAGCATGGATTTCAACAACGGGATTCAAGTCGGTGCGACGGAAAATCACACCGGTATCAACCGGCGCTGGCTTCAGCGTCAGGTAGACTTTTTCCCCCGTATGCAAACCAATTCCGGTGGCACGGATGGTGTTGCGCAAGGTGCGTTGTTTAATCATGTTCATACTCACTCTATGGGCCGGACGGCTACATTTGCAGAGACGACGTTACTAATGTGCTAGCGATAAATCGCTGGCACTTCGCCCTGCTGTACCGGCTACAGCTAGTTAATCGGCTTGACGCCGCAGAAACGCAGGAATATCCAAGTATTCCATGTCCTTATCTGCCATCGGCGCCGGAGCCACATCTCGCGCAACCGCCGCTTGCTGGTTATTGCGCATTACTGTTGGTCGATCAAGCTTACGGTAGTCGGTTGAGCGAGCCTCTACAGGTCGTGACTCAACAACTTTAAGCGGTGCTTCTTGACCCAATCCATCCAGGCCTGTTGCCACCACTGTGACGCGTAATTCATCGACCATATCGGGATCAATTACAGTTCCGACCACGACTGTCGCGTTCTCGGAAGCAAACTCCTCGATAGTATCCCCGACATCGTTAAACTCGCCTAGGGATAGATCTAGACCTGCGGTAATATTAACCAAAATCCCGCGCGCCCCTTGCAAATTCACATCTTCGAGCAATGGACTGCGAATAGCGGCTTCTGCAGCTTCGCGAGCGCGATTTTCACCGGTGGCAACACCGCTGCCCATCATCGCCATACCCATCTCAGACATGACGGTGCGTACGTCAGCGAAATCGACGTTAATCATACCTGGGCGAATAATGAGATCCGCAATGCCCTGTACTGCACCCAACAGTACATCGTTGGCGGCTTTAAAGGCATCGAGCAAACTGGTGTTTTTACCCAAAACCGGCAGCAACTTTTCGTTCGGAATGGTGATCAAGGAATCCACGTGTTGACGCAGCTCCTTCATACCTTCCAGCGCCACCGCCATGCGCTTCTTACCTTCGAACGGGAAGGGCTTGGTAACGACTGCCACAGTCAGAATACCCAGCTCTTTTGCGACTTGCGCGACGACTGGCGCCGCGCCTGTACCCGTGCCGCCGCCCATGCCAGCGGTGATGAATACCATATCAGCACCTTGCAGCGCCTCGGCGATACGGTCGCGATCTTCCATCGCTGACTGACGGCCAATTTCTGGATTTGCACCTGCACCCAAACCCTTGGTAATGGTTGTGCCCAATTGCAGCACTGTTTTAGAAGACACATTGGTCAGTGCCTGCGCATCGGTATTGGCGCAGATAAAATCCACACCATCAACGTTACAGGCAATCATATGCTTCACAGCATTGCCTCCACCGCCACCAACACCGACTACTTTTATTACTGCGTTCTGAGGAACGTTATCTACTAGTTCAAACATGGTTTTTTCTCCCTTTTTGCATAATCAATCGCGCTGCCAACGCGACCGCCTATCACATCGTTAAAAATTGTTTTGAATCCACTGTTTTAAATTCGCCAAAAAGCCACCGCTGCGAACGCGACCGCGCCCGCCGTGTTCAGCCTGGTGTTTAATACCGTAATGCAGTAAACCAACACCCGTTGCGTATATGGGGTTGCGTACAATATCGGTTAAGCCACGCGCGTCTTGCGGAACCCCGATACGAACTGGCATATGGAAAATTTCTTCCGCCAGCTCGACAACACCTTCCATTTTTGAGGTGCCACCAGTTAACACGATGCCCGCGGCGCAAAGATCTTCGTAACCGCTGCGGCGCAATTCGGCCTGAATCAAGGTGAAGAGTTCGTCGTAGCGTGGCTCGACTACCTCGGCAAGCGCTTGGCGAGAAAGCTCACGCGGAGCGCGATCGCCCACGCTGGGCACCTTGATCATTTCACCCTCGCCCGCGAGTTGCGTTAGGGCGCAGGCGTACTTGATTTTGATTTCTTCGGCGTACTGGGTCGGGGTACGCAAGGCCATGGCGATGTCATTGGTGACCTGGTCACCCGCAATCGGTATAACACCGGTATGACGAATCGCGCCGTCCGTAAAGATCGCGATATCGGTGGTACCACCGCCGATATCCACCAGACAAACACCGAGTTCTTTTTCATCATCTGTCAGCACGGCGTAGCTTGATGCCAGCTGCTCAAGAATGACGTCCTCAACTTCGAGGCCGCAGCGCCGAATACATTTCTCAATGTTCTGAACCGCGTTCACCGCACAAGTCACCAAGTGCACTTTCGCCTCAAGGCGCACACCCGACATCCCCAGCGGTTCTTTAATGCCCTCTTGCTCGTCGATAACAAATTCCTGCGGCAAGATATGCAGTACTTTTTGATCCGCTGGAATCGCCACGGCTTGCGCTGCGTCAATAACCCGGTCGAGATCAAGCTGGAACACTTCGCGGTCGCGAATTGCCACAATGCCGTGGGAATTCAAACTGCGTATATGGTTGCCCGCGATACCAACGTAAACGCTGTGAATTTCGCAGCCCGCCATCAGCTCCGCCTCTTCAATCGCGCGCTGAATGGAGTGCACCGTCGACTCGATATTAACCACCACACCTTTTTTAAGGCCTCGCGATGGATGCGAACCAATGCCGACAATTTCCAGCTTGCCGTCTTCATTCATCGACCCAACGATAGCCACCACTTTCGAGGTGCCAATATCCAGACCGACTATCATCCGGCTTGCATGTGAACTAGCCATTGCTTTGCTTCTCCCAATTTAGCGATCCGTCCCGCACCGGCAACGCACTTACTTTAGCCATTTACTTTAACTACCTTCCAACTCGTGCCACGACACGGCCAAACCATTGATGTAACGGGTATCTACCCGCTTTAAGCGTTCAAAATCTGCCGCCAATTGCTGCTTGTAAACCCACATAAAGCGACGCAATTTTTCCAATGGTTCCTGCCGTCCTAAAACCAATACCGCACCACCATTTAAGGTGGCAGTCCAGGCACCGCGATCATTCATTTGCAAACGCTGCAGTACCAAATTCTCATCACCCAACAACTGACTCATCAAACGGTACTGACGCATAATTTCTATTGCACTGCCGTCCGGACCGCTCAGCAATGGCAAATCCACATCGCTACGTATTTCCTTTGTTGGCAAAAAAATCTTGCCCCGATGATTCAGTAAACCGCCATTACCCCAAGCGGCAATCGGCGTCTCCTCAACAATCGTAATCTTTAGCTCTCGCGGCCAAACTCGCTCCACAATCGCTCTATACACCCAAGGCTCTTGTTCCAGTTCACTCTGAATACCCTCCAGATCCAAACCGATATAGCCCACCGCCAAATGGCTGGTCACCCTATCTACCAGCACATCGCGGCTGACGTGGCGGAAGTCACCTGCAAACACCACGCGATCAACTGGGATAGATTCCAACTGACTGCCCAAGCGCTCCACGCCGTATATAAACCCCATCACTGCCGCCAACAACAGCAAGCGATTAAAAATGCGCCCCCATTCCCGCGACACTGCTTTACGCTCACCGCGCTCCGGCTTGCTGCGTTTAAAGCGATTATGCTTAACGCTGACAAGCTTCATTAGCCCAACTCACCCTCACCGATGCTAGCTACCAAAATTGCGCGCACCAGTTGTTCAAAATCTAAGCCAGCCTGTTTGGCCGCCATCGGCACCAAACTATGATCAGTCATACCCGGCACGGTATTCACTTCCAGCAGATAGAAGCGACCTTCGCCATCACGCATTACGTCAACGCGCCCCCAGCCGTCACAACCCAAGCTAGTAAATGCGGCTAAGGCCAATTCACTCAACTCCAATTCATCCCTCTCGCTCAATCCGCAGGGACACAAGTAACGCGTATCATTCGATAAATACTTGGCGTTGAAATCGTAAAATGCCGCATCGGTTTCCAGCTTTATTGCAGGCAAAGCCACGCCATTTAAAATGGCTACTGTGAACTCACTGCCCACCACCCACTGCTCAGCGAATACACGCCCGTATGCCTGCGCGCCCTGCCAAGCGCTCTGTAATTCTTCAGCGCTGGCTGCGCGTGACATGCCGATACTTGAACCTTCGCAAGCCGGCTTGACTATCACCGAACCCAGGTCGGCAATGATCGCCGCCCAATCACTGACCGCGGTTAGCTCAATAAACTTAGGTGTGGACAAGCCCATACCCAACCACAACAATTTGCAGCGAAACTTATCCATCGCCAGCGCAGAGGCCATTACGCCGCTACCGGTGTATGTCACACCCAAGCACTCCAGGGCACCTTGCACCGTGCCGTCTTCCCCTCCGGGACCATGCAGCGCAATAAACGTATGACTGAAATCTGTCTCTACACGCTGCATCCATCCGCGATCAGCAACATCGATGGCCTCAACTGCAATCCCCTGGCGTTGAAACGCCGCCGTCACTGCGGCACCGCTTTTTAACGAAATTTCACGCTCGGCTGAATGCCCACCAAACAGCACCGCGAGCTTGCCGCCAATGGCTTTATTAATTTCCGCTACCGTCATATCACTCATCAGTAATACCTACACCCAATCCTGACCAGACAATTGATGCGCCAAGGCGCCAATATTTCCCGCGCCCTGTGTCAGCAATACATCACCAGGACGAATACGTGTTTTTAAAATTTCAAATGCTGCTTCAGTACTTTCCACAAACACCGGCTCAAACTTGCCCTGCAGACGAATACTCCTGCACAAGCTGCGGCTGTCCGCGCCAGCAATTGGCTCTTCACCTGCGGAGTAAACGTCTAACAACAGCAAACTGTCGACCGTCGACAACACCCGCACAAAATCCTCATACAAATCTTTGGTGCGACTAAAACGGTGCGGTTGATACAGCATCACCAAACGACGATCAGGCCATGCCTGACGCGCAGCTGATATTGTCGCCGCCACTTCAGTCGGGTGGTGACCATAGTCATCCACTAACATGAATTCACCTTCGCTTACTGCCAATTCGCCGTAGCGCTGGAAGCGTCGGCCAACACCTTGGAAATTAGCAATCCCGGCGCAAATCGCGTCGGCAGATATGCCTTCATCACTTGCCACCGCTATCGCCGCGGTGGCATTCAACACGTTGTGCACACCCGGCTGATGAATGCACAGAGCCAGGTCACTGCCATCGGGACGGCTTACTGAAAAACGACTTTGCATTCCCTGTTTTTCTAAGGAGTGAATTCGAAAATCAGCGTCGTCGCTAAACCCGTAGGTCAATGTGGGGCGACCAATATCAGGCAGTAACTCACGAACAACCGGGTCATCAATACAAACCACTGCAATGCCGTAAAATGGCAAATTGTGGAGAAACTCAATAAAGGTCCGCTTCAACTTGCTAAAATCGCCGCCATAGGTCGCCATATGATCGGCTTCAATATTCGTAATAACCGACACCATGGGCTGCAAATGTAAGAATGACGCGTCACTCTCGTCTGCCTCCGCTACCAAATAGCGGCTCTCACCCAAGGCTGCATTGGTGCCAGCGCTATTCACCAATCCACCAATGACAAAAGTCGGATCTAGACCAGCCTCTGCAAAAATAGACGTAATCAAACTTGTGGTCGTTGTTTTTCCGTGGGTACCCGCAACGGCAATACCGTGGCGATAACGCATTAACTCAGCCAGCATTTCGGCACGACGAACAATTGGAACTCGGCTACTGCGTGCGGCAATAATTTCTGGATTGGCGTCATTTATCGCGCTGGATACCACTACCACATCGGAGTCACCAATATTCTCACCACGGTGGCCGAAGGCGATCCGCGCACCCAGCTGCTGTAACCGCGCGGTACTAGGCGATGCCTTTAAATCTGAACCCGAAATAATGTACCCAAGATTTAGCAACACCTCAGCGATGCCGCACATACCAGCGCCGCCAATACCGATAAAATGTATGCGCTTAACTCTGCGCATTTCTGGCACAACGAATGGGTGCTTAGGACTCATGGGCAAACTCCATGCAGTAATCTGCCGCGACATCGGCAGCATCTATTTTTGCCAACCGTCTTGCCGCTTCCGCGTTATTCAACAGATTCCCCCGCTGTGCCTTTTCACTTTGCAGCCACGCTAATAACGCTGAGGCTGTAAATTCTTTTTGATCAATAATTTCGCCTGCACCGCCATCCGCAAACCATTTCGCGTTCGCGCGCTGATGGTCATCAATGGCATGAGGCAGCGGTACTAATATTGCTGGCACACCGGCTGCAGCTAGCTCCGCAACCGTCAATGCACCTGCGCGACAAATCACCACATCCGCCCAACTATAAGCCGCCGCCATATCGTCAATAAATGCTTCCGCCAGAACGGCCACATCAGCCTCGGCATAGGCCGCTAGCACAGCCTGCTCGTGGTCGCGACCAGTTTGATGCCACAGCAATGGTCGCTCGGCTTCTGGCAATGTCTGCCAAGTTTGAATCACTACATCGTTGATTGGTTTAGCTCCGAGGCTGCCCCCCAATACCAATACCCGCAATTGTCCGCTGCGCTCAAGCCATCTTGCGGCCGGTGTATCCAGCGCCGCAATTTCACGACGGACAGGATTACCGATATAGCGATTCTTTATACCGCCGAGTGCGATGGGATATCCGGTGAGACACAATTTGGCAATTTTCGCTAGCAGGCGATTCGTGGTACCTGCAACCGCATTCTGTTCTTGAATCACCACCGGCACGCCCAATAATTTTGCGGCCAGCCCACCTGGCCCAGAGGCGTAACCGCCCATGCCCACCACACAAAAGGGTTTCAACTTTAGAATCAAGCGCATGCTTTGCAACACAGCCAAGCCCGCTTTGAATATCGCCACAACACGAAACAGAGGATTTTTGCCTCGCACACCCGACATATTTAAACAGTGCAAAGGTAAGTCCGCAGCCGGCACTAAACGCGCCTCTATGCCTGTAGCAGTGCCCAACCAGTGCACAGCGACACCGCGTTCAGCCAAGGCGCTAGCTACCGCTAATGCGGGGAAAACATGGCCACCGGTGCCGCCGGCCATCATCAATACGGTTCTCTCAGCGGCCATCTTGCCTCCGACATTCCCGTTCGATTCGTCCAACCAATGCAACCATTGCCATACATACCATTAAGCTACTGCCGCCATAACTCATGAACGGCAATGTCAGTCCTTTGGTCGGCAACAATCCGGCATTTACACCCATATTGATAAAAGCCTGACCGCTAATCATGATGGCAATCCCATAGGACACCAATGCGTGAAATTGCTTGCCCATCGATTCCGCATATCGACCAATAAATAAAATCCGCCCAATCAAGGCGACAAACAGACCGAGAATTAATAAAGTGCCTAAAAAACCAAATTCTTCAGCAAAGATAGCGAACACAAAATCGGTATGCGCTTCAGGCAAGTAAAATAATTTCTGTACGCTATTTCCTAAACCGACACCACTAAATTGGCCGCGACCAAAGGCAATCAATGACTGGGTTAACTGATAGCCAGTATTAAATTGATCTGCCCACGGATCAGTAAACGCGGTTAAGCGCTTCATCCGATAGGGCTCAAAAATCACCATGGCGACCGCGCCAGCAACGCAACTTAAAATTACGAGCAAGAACTGGCCTAGCTTTACGCCGCCAAGAAAAATCATCACAAACGCGGTGCCAGCGGTGACAACGGTTGCACCAAAGTCTGGCTCAAGCATTAGCAATAAGGTCACGGCAAAGAGCAGGGCCATAGGTTTAACAAAGCCTGACCAACTTTCACGAACCTCATCGTGTCTGCGCACGAGGTAGCCCGCCAGATAAAAGATCACACATAGCTTTACAAACTCAGACGCTTGCAAGGTTATTGGGCCTAGGGATATCCAGCGGCGACTACCATTAACTTCGCGCCCAACGCCGGGAATAAGTACCAAGGCCAACACCACAAAGCCAAGCAACAGCAACAGCCAACCGCTGCGTTCCCACACGTCGATTGGCGTGAGATACATGACAAGGCTAAGCACTGACGCCAAACTAAAGTGGAATAAATAGCGCTTAGCGAAATAGAACGCGTCGTCGTAGCGACTCGCCGCGTGCTCAACCGATGCGGATGTCATCGCGACAAACCCCACCACCAGCAAGGCAACTATGATCAATTGTAAATGGCGATCAAATTGCTTGACCTCGGCAATACTATTGCTCAGGTAGCTCATACAGACACTCCCCTTGCCAAAGATTTAACGGCATCGCTAAATACTTCGCCGCGGTGCTCGTAGTTTTTAAACATATCGAAGCTTGCGCACGCTGGCGACAACAGCACCACGTCGCCGTCGACTGCATAATCTGCCGCTGCGTTTACCGCCGACAACAAGGTGTCGCAAATAGCAGCCGGAATTCTGCCGGCTAAAAGCTCAAGCATTTTTGGCGCCATCTCGCCAATAAACACTGCCGCGCGGGCGGAATCTGCAGCAGCGTTCATCAATGGCGTAAAATCCGCGCCCTTGCCGATACCGCCGGCAATCAATACGACCTTGCCAGAACCTGCTAAACCGCGCAGAGCCGACACCGCGGCGCCAACATTAGTACCCTTGGAGTCGTTGTAATAACGCACACCGGCAATTTCTGCTACAAACTCACAGCGATGCGCCAAGCCATTAAATTCGCACAGCGCGGTTAACATTGCCGGCATGGCTAAACCAACAGCACTACCCAGTGCCAATGCCGCAAGCGCATTACTAATATTGTGCGAGCCCGCTATTTTCATTGCCGCTACGGGAAGTAATGGTTCCCGCGCTAAGGCTAAATACTGTTCGCCATCTTTTTCCATCAAACCGAAAGCCCGAAAATCTGAGCGTCCTAATCCGAAGCTCCACTTCACTACACCATCGGGAACCAAGGGTGTACTCAGCGCATCGTCACGATTAATAACGACTTGCTTACACTCTCTGAAAATACGGTGCTTGGCTTGGTGGTAATTAATAAGACTGCCGTGATGATCTAAGTGGTCTTCACTGACATTCAATACAGTGGCCACTTCCGCGCCTACCGAAGCGCAACGCTCTAGCTGAAACGACGACAGCTCCAGCACATACAACTCGACACTATCGTCTAACAAATCTAACGCAGGTGTACCGAGGTTGCCGCCAACCGCAACCCGGCGCCCTTCGCACGCGGCCATTTCGCCAACCAAGGTGGTCACTGTGCTTTTACCGTTAGACCCGGTAATCGCGACAAGTGGCGCTTTAGCCTCGCGACAGAACCACTCTATATCGCCAGATATATGAACACCTTGAGACTTAGCCGCGGCAATAGCAGGCTCTGCCAGGGAAATACCAGGACTAATTACGAGCTCGGTTGCGTTTAAAAATTGATCTTCGGAAAATTCGCCCAATGTAAGCTCAACACCGGGAAACTCCCGCCGAAATTCTTCTAATCCGGGCGGGATATCTCGACTATCTGCAAGCGCAAAAGACAGTCCTTGGCGGGTAAAATAACGGGCGATAGAAAGCCCGGTATTACCTAAACCAATAACGACCCGTCTATTGTCGGATGCAATCAAACTCACTTTTTGTACCAACCCCGAATAAAAATTTTAACGTAGCTTTAAAGTTGCCAAACCGAAAAGCACCAGCATCACAGTGATAATCCAGAAACGCACAATGACACGTGGTTCCGGCCAACCCTTTAGTTCAAAATGATGATGAATAGGTGCCATGCGGAAAATACGTCGCCCCGTTAATTTGAAGGAAGCGACTTGTAAAATGACCGACACCGTTTCTAATACAAAAATGCCGCCCATGATAAAAAATACAATTTCATGCCGCGTAATAACGGCAACGGTTCCCAGTGCAGCGCCCAATGCAAGCGCGCCGACATCGCCCATAAAAACCTGTGCGGGATACGTGTTAAACCACAGGAATCCCAAGCCTGCGCCGGCCAAAGATCCGCATATAACAATCAACTCACCGGCACCTGCCACATAGGGAATGTGCAAATACTCCGCGAACTTAACATTACCGGTCAGGTAGGCAATTAAACCTAAAGCTGCACCAACCATAACCGTCGGCAAGATTGCCAAACCATCCAAACCGTCGGTCAAATTGACTGCGTTACTGGAACCAACTATCACGAAATACGTGAGCACGATAAAAAAGGCGCCCATCTGCCAACTCACGTTTTTGAAGAACGGAAAAAACAATTGGGTGTCGACCGGACTATCTGCGGTTAAATATAAAAAGATAGCCGCACCTAAGCCGGCAATACTTTGCCAAAAATACTTCCAGCGCGCTGGAAGCCCACGTGAATTGCGCTGTATAACCTTGCGATAGTCATCTACCCAGCCCACTGCGCCAAATATTGCGGTAACCACAAGTACGGTCCAAACAAAGGGATTCCGCAAATCTGACCACAACAAGGTGCTGGTAAAAATCGCCACTAAAATAAGTGCGCCACCCATCGTTGGAGTACCTGATTTACTCAGGTGCGACTTAGGACCATCGTCACGGATCGCCTGGCCAATTTGATAGAAATTTAATTTACGTATCATGAACGGGCCAACTAACAAAGAGATAGCCAAAGCCGTTAAGACGCCGAGAATGCCGCGAAAGCTCAGATACTGAAATACCGCAAAACCGCTTATATGCTGAGTTAGGTACTCAGATAGAAATAGCAACATTAGCTATTACTCCCTACTAATTCCGCAGAGAGCGCGTCAACTACTTCTTCCATCGCGGCGCTGCGCGAACCCTTAACCAATACCGTATCTCCCGATTTTACAAAACGACCTAACTTGGCAATCAGTTCCGCCTTCATAGCGAAGGCAAAACTCTCTCCACCGAATTCGGAGGCCATCAATTCAGCAAACTCGCCCACCACAAACAGCGCATCTATTCGATTCTCACGGGCGTATGCGGCAATCTCGCGGTGTCGCAAATCAGCCTCGGCACCGAGCTCGGCCATATGCCCCATGACAAGTACTTTCCTGCCAACGCCACTCGCTAACACATCAATCGCGGCGCGCACCGAACCGGAATTAGCGTTATAACTGTCGTCAATCACTGCGACACCCGCTACGTCTCGCCGCAACAGGCGCCCGCTGACACTGCGCATAGACTCTAAGCCTGCAACAACGTCTGCAAGGCTTACACCAGCGGAAAGTGATGCCGCTGCTGCCGCCAATGCATTCGCTATCATATGGCGCCCCGACAAAGGCATGCACACCCTTGCACTGCCATTAAAACTCACCAATTCAAACCGAACCGTTCCCGGTACACTCAGATCAATATCACGAGCAAACACATCGACATCCTCACGCACAAGGCTGAATAGACGTTGTTTCACGTGCTTGGCAATGCTCCGCCACAACTCGCAATACGTGTCATCAGCGTTTATGACGGCAAGGCCATGTTGCGGCAAACTACTAAATATCTCGCCCTTGGTCTTCGCCACACCTTCCAGTGATCCGAAGCCAGCAATATGCGCTGGCTGTGCGTTTGTTAATACCGCGATATCCGGCTCAGCAAACTCACATAAATAAGCAATATCACCTTGTTTGGCAGCGCCCATTTCGATCACTGCAAAACGATGTTTTTCTTCGATAGCGAGCAAACTCAATGGCACGCCGATCTCATTATTGAAATTACCTTGCGTGGCGAATACATCACCGTGCTGCGCAAAGATACTTGCAAGCATTTCTTTGGTGCTGGTCTTCCCGCTACTGCCAGTAACCGCAACTAGCGACCCAGAAAATTGGCGACGATTTTCTCGTGCGATCAATCCCAAAGCACGACGACTGTCTGTGACCAACACACTGGGCAGAATATCCGTTGATTCACTAACTAATGCGGCAATTGCCCCATTTTTTTTAGCGTCTTCAACAAATTTATTGCCGTTAAAATTTTCGCCTGACAGCGCAACAAATAAATCGCCACGTTTAATTTTCCGAGTGTCTGTCGATAAACCCAGCACTTGCACATCTGCGCCGCACAACTTTCCGTCGGCACAGTTCGCAATTTGCGCTAAGGTCATCGCAGAAATCACAGCGACGTCCTCGCGGCGAGAGCAAGACGCACACATTGCACATCGCTAAATGGCAATCTGTGACCAGCTATTTCTTGGTAATCTTCGTGCCCCTTACCTGCTACTAAAACAACATCACCCGATTTTGCAGACGCAATAGCTGCATGAATAGCGGTCGCTCTCTCAGGCTCTAAAAATGGTTTCTCACTCATTCCCGCACAGATATCAGCAATAATTCCCTCGGCAGATTCCGATCGTGGATTATCGTTAGTAACCCAAACCTGATCTGCATATTGCTCAGCAATCGCACCCATCAACGGCCGCTTCGATTTATCTCGATCACCACCGCAACCCATCACACAAATAATTTTTCCGAGAATAACGGGGCGCAATGTTTGCAACACTTTTTGCAGTGCATCTGGTGTATGAGCGTAGTCAACGACGGCCAATACATTATCTTCCGAACGTAAACACTCCATTCGGCCAGGCACAGGTTTCAATAACGGCAAGGCCGCCTCGATATCTTTTGCGGGAACACCCAAACCTAATAATGCGGCACTCGCCGCCAGTAAGTTTGATAAGTTAAATGCGCCCAACAGAGGAGAGCTAATACTTATATCACCCCAGACGCTGCGTAATTGCGCACGAATACCATTCATGTCGCAGCTCACATTTTCTGCGTATACCTTTGCTCTTTCGTCGAAAACACTAAAATCAATAATCTGTTTCGCTGTTGATCTAGCCAATAATTTGCGACCAAACTCGTCATCCCGATTTATAACCGCCAGCTGCAATCCCGACCAAGCAAATAGCCGAGCTTTTTCTTCGCCATAGGCCTCCATCGAGCCGTGGTAATCAAGGTGATCTTGGCTAAGGTTGGTAAACACTGCGGCGGCAAAGTTTAAAGCGGCAACACGGTGCTGGGCCAAGCCGTGAGACGACACTTCCATCGCCGCCCAACTTGCACCGCCATCGCGCCAATCACCAAGAATTGCCTGTACAGAAACCGCATCCGGAGTCGTATTGGCGCCGCTGCTTAAGCGCCCAAAACGACCACTGCCCAATGTACCTATAAGGCCACAGGGTTCACCGATTGCCTCTAGTAACTGTGCAACCATCCACGCGCAACTCGTCTTACCGTTGGTTCCGGTAATACCGATCAATTTAAGTTGCGAAGATGGATTGCCATAAAAACGTCCAGCGATATCGCTCAACTTTGCCAGTAAATCATCAACCACGACCACGGGTAATGACCACTGCGCGGGATCGAATGGCGCGTCAGCTATCACGGCAACTGCGCCAGCATGAATCGCGGCGTCAATATAATCTCGGCCATCGACGGTATGCCCACGCACCGCCAAGAACACATCGCCAGCTTGCACGTCGCGACTGTTCAGTGCCAAGCCGGTTACCGGCACGGCGGCAACTTCCGGCGGCAAGTCGCTTAGCAAATCGCCGAGTAGTCGTGGCACTGTGTAATCCTGTTGGTCTGCCATCACGCCGCCGAATCTCCCTTCACTTTAGGTTTAGGGTCAGCCGGCTCTAGGTTATCCGGCGCAATATTTAACAAGCGCAAAGCGTCAGACACCACTTTCGAAAAAACCGGTGCGGCAACCAAACCACCAAAATAATCTCCATGGGGTTCGTCTATAGTTACTACCGCCACAATCCGAGGATTACTTGCCGGTGCGACACCTGCAAACAAGGCGAAATAGCGATCCTTTGCGTACCCACCGGCTTCAGCTTTATGAGACGTTCCCGTTTTACCGGCAATTCGATAGGCATCGACTTGCGCTCGCGTTGCAGTGCCACCCAGCTCGGTCACCTCCTCAAGCATTGAAACAACTTGCCGAGCTATTTTTGCTGAGATGACTTGTTGCTTAACGGGCTTTTCGGTTCGCTTGAGCAGCGAAACCTGCTGAAACATGCCGCGGTTTGCAAACACAGAATACGCCTGAGCAAGCTGTAAATTTGTTACCGTCAAACCGTAGCCAAATGCAAATGTAGCGCGTTCAATAGCACGCCAATTTGGCCTATTCGGCAACATACCGTTGCTTTCACCAGGAAAACCCGAGCCAGTTGAACGACCAAGTCCAAAGCGATTAAAAACGCCCCAAACATCGTTCTCATCGAGTGACAAAGCGATCTTAGTGGTCCCGACTTGGCTAGATTTTTTCAACACCTCCGCAACGGTAATCGAACCGTAGTTGCGGTGATCCTCCAGGACTTTCGGGCCGACCTTTATATAACCGGGATTGGTATTAATAATTGTTTCAGGCGTGTATTTACCACTTTCTAAACCGGCAACAATTGTTAGCGGCTTAACAGTGGAGCCAGGCTCAAACATATCTATTACCGCGCGATTACGCATCGCATCTGGCACTAACTGGCTTCGATTATTCGGGTTGAATGAAGGCTGATTTACCATTGCTAGTACTTCACCAGATTCGCTGTCGATAATAACGACCGAACCGGCTTTAGCGCCGGTTTTGGTGATTGCTGACTTGAGTTCTTTGTAAGCAAGATATTGCAAACGCAAATCTATACTGAGCTGTATATCTTTGCCGGGGCTAGCCGCCTCGCCGGCGTCTATCTCCCTAATAATATTGCCGTATAAATCTTTTAATACCTGCTTGCGCCCCGGTGTGCCGTTAAGCCATTCGTCGTAGGCAAGCTCCAACCCTTCCTGGCCGCGATCGTCGATATCGGTAAAGCCAAGGACATGCGCAGTGACCTCTCCCGCTGGATAAAATCTGCGGTACTCCCGTTGCAAATACACACCCGGCACTTTCATTTGCATAATCTGCTGAGCCGCAGCGGGCGCCATGTGGCGACGCAGATACATAAATTGACTGCCGCTATAACGTGCTATACGGCGCGACAATTCAGCTGGCTTCATTTCTAAACTGCTGGCTAGGCGAGCCCATTCTTCCTTCGCATTTTTTAACTCTTGGGGGTTTGCCCAAATAGACGCAACCGGAGTACTTACCGCCAAGGGCTCGCCATTGCGATCTGAAATCATGCCACGATGAGCTGGAATCACCTCGGTACGATTTGTACGGGCATTGCCCTGCCCCTGCAAAAACTCGTAACCACGATCGACATCTAACACTTGCAGCGTTAGCGTACGCCATACTAAAAGAAGGGCGAGCACAAATAGCGCCCCCACAACGATGCGGAAACGCCACGGCGAAATAGGTGCTTTAACCTGCTTTCCCATAGCCCCCAACCATTTTTACTTCCCGCGCCTTAGGCGCTTGCATTTTTAATTTTTGAACAGCCATATCTTGCACGCGATCTGGTGATGCCCATGTACTTTGTTCGAGCAATAAACGCCCCCAATCTTCTTCGAGCAACATTGCTTCACGACGTAAATCTTGTAGCTGGCCAAATAACTTCCGGCTCTTATGCGAACTTTGAACCACGGCAATGCACGAAATAATCACTAGCAATATTAGTAGCGGCACAGCCACGCCGCCGATAGGAGCCTGAACTTCAGCCTCTGCTAGCACATAATTCTTTTTATTTGTGCTGCGCTGCTTTTTGCCCAGCATATATCCCCCTATGCACACTCGTCGTATGCTAGTTTTTCTGCCACTCGCATGACTGCACTGCGCGAACGGGGATTCACCTCGACCTCTTGCTCTGACGCCTTTACTGCCTTACCAATAATTTTTAAACGGCGATTACGCTGACTTTCTGTCACCGGTATATATGCCGGCACATCGTCACCTTCGGATTGACGCCGCATAAAACGCTTAACCATTCGATCTTCCAAGGAGTGAAAACTAATCACGACCAAACGACCGCCAACCGCTAATTGATCAACCACACTTGCGAGCAGTCTTTCTAAATCGGTCAATTCATTGTTAATAAAAATTCTAATTGCTTGGAAACTCCGAGTCGCCGGATGCTTGTGCTTTTCCCAAGCAGGATTTGCTTCAGTTACGATTTTTGCCAGCTGCAATGTCCGCGTAATCGGCGCCTCTTCCCGCGCAGCAATAATCGCCCTGACAATGCGCTTGGCAAATCGCTCTTCGCCGTAGTCACGCAAGACCTGAACCATTTCCGCCTCTTCAGCAGTCGCAATCCACTCCGCCGCACTCATACCGCTGTCGGTATCCATACGCATATCGAGATCGCCATCGCGCATAAAGCTAAAGCCGCGCTCAGCTTGATCAAGCTGCGGGGACGACACCCCTAAATCGAGTAACACCCCAGTAAATGGGCCGCCAAAATCTGCTTCTTGTGCCAATTTCGCAAGCTCGGCAAATGAACCGCGTGCGATGCTAAAGCGGTGATCACCAGCCGCTAACTGCTCACCCTCGGCAATTGCCTGGGCGTCTTTATCAATCCCCAATAAACTGCCATCGACGCCCAACCGCGAGAGAATCAATCTGCTGTGCCCACCACGACCAAACGTGCCATCAACGTAACGACCGCTGGCATCGGTTACGAGCGCGCTGACCGCCTCGTCAAGCAGTACTGTTAAATGCTGTTCCAAGCTATCCACTCTCGCTAAAGGGAAAGGGATAACATTTCTTCTGGCATGTCACCCTCTCCCGCTGCACCCAGCCAATCGAACCAGCCAGATTCACTCCACAGTTCTAGTTTTTTACCCTGACCAACCAGCAATAGCTTCTTATCAAGATCGGCGTAATCACGTAATGGCTGAGACAGAAGTACACGCCCATTGCCGTCCATTTCTAGAGGTGTTGCGTAACCCAACAATAGGCGCTGCGCTAGCCGAGCTTTGCGGTGAATATTGGGAAGCGCCTCGATCTTTGGCAGTAAATCCAGCCACTGAGGCTCGGGGTAGACCAGTAAGCAGCGCTCTTCGGTATGGGCGGTTATCACTAAACGGCCGTCACAGGCAGACATCAAGGCGTCGCGAATTTTGGCTGGTATCGCCAAGCGCCCCTTGCTATCCATTGTGATTGTATGACTGCCGAGGAACATAATTCCCACCAAGCTCCGCTTTTAAACCGCAAAATACCACGAAAAACCACTTTTACCCACTGGGGCACACTATAGGAACTTGCAAGCCTAGGTGTCAAGCAGCGTAGAAGGGAATTTTTGTAAATGTGTCAGTAACTTGCGTGATAAATCGGGCAATAGAAATTGAGTTTTTTTAGCTAGTTTCTATAAAACAAAGACATGAGGAAGCGACTTAATGTAGAACATTAAGTGTGGGGATATTTTAGCGAGAAATGAAAGAAAGTTGAGTCGGCCGATAAGCCGGGTTCTGTCTTGGACGACCATTCATCTGGGACCTGCGTCACCGCAAGCCTCTAGCAGCCTACCCGAATCCACTGTGGGCCACAGCAAAGGATTCCTATTTGGCCTTGCTCCAGGCGGGGTTTACCATGCCACGAACTGTTGCCAGTCGCGCGGTGCGCTCTTACCGCACCATTTCAACCTTACCGGCAGCTTGCGCTACTTAGGCGGTGTATTTTCTGTTGCACTTTCCGTAGGCTCGCACCTCCCAGGAGTTACCTGGCGCCTTGCCCTGCGGAGCCCGGACTTTCCTCCCAACAGTAAACTGAAGAGCGATCGTCTGGCCGACTCAACTGTAAGAATAACCAGTAGTCTGGGCTTTAGCAAGCGCTATTTCAGGCTAATCCTGAAGCGGAAAGTCTAATCCATATTGGTATAACTGGTTTTTTTTGAGACCACTGATTTTTGCGCACAAAGCGGCGGCCTGCTTCAAGGGCAATTCGGCCCGCAATATATTCAGCATATCAATTGTCGCCGCGGGAATACCCTCATCCCCCTTAAAGCCCTCTATTAACAATACACACTCACCGCGTTGCTGATTGCTATCTGCACTGACCCAGTCATGAAGCTCTGATGCAGGCAGGCGCTTCACTGTTTCGAATAGCTTGGTGATCTCCCTAGCCAATACGACAAGCCGATCCCCGCCCATTGCGGCACTAATATCTGCGAGGCTATCTCGGACCCGATGCGGCGCCTCATAAAAGATCATAGTTCGGCGCTCACGCTGCAAACTTTTCAACACTGTTAACCTCGCGTGCTGTTTGGCAGGCAAAAAACCTTCAAACATAAAACGATCAGATGGCAGTCCAGCCACACTCAGGGCCGCAATCACCGCACAGGCACCCGGAATAGGAACAACTTTAATCCCTTCGCGCAGCGCCAAATCAACTAAGCGGTAACCGGGGTCTGATACCAACGGCGTACCCGCGTCCGAAATCAATGCCAAACTTTTACCGCCGCGCAAATGAGCAAGTAAACGCTCTAGCTCTGCGCTATTACTGTGATCGTGATAGGCACAAACAGGTGTGCGTATATCAAAATGACCAAGTAACGTGCGACTGTGACGGGTATCTTCAGCGGCAATGAGTGCTACTGTTTGTAGGATCTCTACGGCTCGGGGTACCATGTCCGATAAATTCCCTATCGGCGTGGCAACAACATAGAGGGTCGGGGTATTATCCACAGGCTAGCCTCACTCAATCTTACATGACCGCGCAGACTAACAACGGCCAATCAATGAAGACAAGCACTTTCATACTTATACTCATCGCCACACTCTTGGCGAGCTGTAGTTCAGCGCCCGTTACGCAAACAAAGCCTAGGCCAAGTAACGTCGAGAAGTACACGGCTAAACCCCGTCCCGTGTCGACGCCAAGCGGCGAGTTCAACCCCGCAACTGTAGATATCGCCACCGCCGAACAGTGGTTAACAGACGCCAAAAGCCTGGATCCCGATGAGTCAACAGAGCTATTACTGCAAGCTGCTGAGGTGTTACTAAGAGAAGGAGAACTTGCGCGCGCAGACGATGTAACCGGCGAATTGATTACCCCGGAACTTACCGCAGACCAAGCGCTACGCTTAGCGATTATTCGAGCGCGAGTTCACCGCGGTCACGCCGAATTTGCACAAGCCTTAGCGCAACTTTCAGAGCCGCTAGTAGAACGTGCCGTGCTGGAAGCGCCGGTTCGTCGACAAATGCAATACAGCCAACTCCGCGCCTCGCTATACGAAATAGAAGGCGACCATTTATCTGCCGCCCGCGAGCGGATATTTATCGATCCGCTACTTACCTCCTCCCAGCAGCCCGCCAATAGAGAGTCGATCTGGGCTTCTCTGATGCAAATACCGACCACTGTGCTCGTCAAAAATATCAATAGTACTAGTAATAGAGACTATATCGGCTGGCTTGAACTTGCCTCTATTGCTAAAGACAATCAGAACAATATCGACGCCCAGGTAAAACAACGTGATGCATGGCTGCGCAACTGGCCACAGCATCCCGCCCACAACGCACTCCCAGGCGGACTGGACAAACTAAATGATTTGATTGTTGAGCGCGCAGATCAAGTTGCCCTGATTCTGCCGGTTACTGGCCGCTTAGCAGCTTACGGCAAAGCGATTCGCGATGGCTTTTTCGCAGCTTATTACGAAACCTTAAATGAAGGCGGCAATGTCCCCCAGATCAACCAGTATGATAGTAATTCAACCGACATCAATACCCTGTATCAGCAGGTTTTAGACAGTGGCAATAAGCTTGTCATCGGCCCACTGGAAAAAGAAAATCTAAGCGCCTTGGTCGCAAGCCATCCAAGCACAATGAATGTACCGACACTGGCACTCAATCGCATAGATGGCGACCGCTTCCCCAAGGGCTTATACCAGTTCGGTTTAAATCCAGAAGATGAAGCAGAGCAAATCGCCGATATCGCGATAAGCAAAGGCTATTCACGCGCACTTATTCTCACGCCAGAGGGAACATGGGGACAGAAAGTCGCGGCCGCTTTTGCCCAGCGCTGGCAGAGTTTAAATGGCAGAATTGTCGCCAGCCAAACTTTCGACGCGTCGAAAAATAATTATTCGCAACGCATTAAAAGCACCTTACAAATTGATAAGAGCCAACAGCGTCTACAGCGCTTGCAGCAGATTATTGGCATACATCCCAACTACGAGCCTTATCGGCGATCGGACGTAGACTTCATATTTTTGCTAGCTAGACCAAACGAAGGCCGCGCGATTAAGCCTCTTCTCGCCTATCACTACGCTGGTGACATCCCGGTGTATGCAACATCGCACATCTATCGGGGCAGTAATTCGCCCAGCAAAGACCGAGATATTAATGGCGTCCGCTTTATCGACATACCTTGGATATTTGACGAGAAATCGGCAATCCGCCAAGAAATTAATACTGGAATACCATCAAGCCCCGCCTACCAAAGGATGTACGCGCTAGGTGTAGACAGCTTTCGACTGCATTTGCGCCTCAAGCAATTACGCAATGGTGCGAGCGCACGCGTGTTTGGCGAAACCGGTACACTTACACTGAATGCGCTTGGGCAAATAGAGCGCGAGCTGGCCCTAGCCGAAATTCAAGACGGAATCGCTGTCGTCAACCCGATGGGGATTGCTAGCAAAGACGCGGAAAATGATTTTTAAATCTCTGAAAAGCGCAGACATTGGAGACAGGGCTGAACGCGGAGCCCGCCGACTGCTCGAAAAACACAAGCTTAAGATTTTGCACCAAAATTACCGAAGTCGTTTTGGAGAAATCGATCTTATTGCGATGTCAGAAAACCACCTTATTTTTGTTGAGGTACGCTTCAGAGAAAATTCGTTCTTTGGTAGCGGAGCCGAAACCGTCACCAGCAAAAAGCAACAACGCATAATTCTTACCGCACGCCACTTCCTCAGCAGCGGCGCATACACTGAACTACCTTGCCGCTTCGATGTCATTGAAGCAAGTAACGATAAAAGCGGTAAACTACATTTTAACTGGCTAGAAAACGCGTTTCAGGAGTGAAAAACAAAATTACCGTGGACTATTCCGAGCAAGTAGTAGATTTATTTCACCGCCACATTGAGAGCTGCATGTACACCATGGAAGCCCTCGGCGAGGCCATTGCACAGGCTAGCGAATGCCTTGTAGAAAGCATGCTCCAAGAGCACAAAATTATCTGCTGCGGAGAAGGCAACAGCGGCTTAATTGCCCACCATTTAGCTACCAATTTACTGAATAGCTTTCAACATGAGCGCCCAGCATTGCCTGCGATGGTGCTAAGCTCCGATGCTGCGACTGCGATAGCGGCCGATTCCAGTTACAACGATATTTACGCAAATCAGATACGTGCGCTAGGGCAAACAGGCGACTGCCTGGTCCTTTGCTATAACGGCGGCGGTGCAGCAGCTACGCTTAGAGCAATCCAAGCAGCCCACGAGCGAAATATGCGCGTAGTCTCAATCAGCAATGTCAAAGGCGGCGATGCCAGCGCCCTGCTATTGCCAGACGATATAGAACTTACTTTTCCGATCGAAGACCGTGCAAGAGCGATTGAAGTTCAGCTCGTTGCCGTACACAGCATTTGCGAGTTAATAGACACTCAACTATTTGGAACTCCCCACGCATGAACCTCTTTATACGTTTTGGCCTTACTATAGCGCTCACCCTATTCATGAGCGCATGTACGCAAATTATCACCGCAACCACCGACAAACCCATTGCCGATGATCCAGGAAGCCGCAGCCTGGGCAGCTACGTTGACGATGAAATCATTGAAACCAAGGTTCTCGTGAACATCAACAAAACCGATCCCGCGCTAAAGGCATCTCGTATTAGCGCCACCAGTCACAACGCTATCGTATTACTAACAGGGAATACCGCCAGCGAAGACCTACGACAACTTGCTGGCGAGATTGCAAGCGGCGTCAAAAAAGTACGTAAAGTGCACAACGAACTAAGCGTAGGGGCCGATGTAAGCATGCTAGCCAGAAGCAACGACGCCTGGATAAGCACCAAAGTAAAGAGTCGATTATCACTAAACGAACAGCTAGATGCATCAAAGATTAAAGTCGTGACCGAAAACGGCATCGTTTATTTAATGGGTCTGGTATCTAAAGCAGAATCTGACACCGCCGCCACTGTTGTTAGTGAAACTAGCGGTGTGCAAAAAGTGGTGCGGGTTTTTGAATACTACTAACTTTCATTAAGAAAGCTGAAAAGTCGCCAAGTCTATTTAACGACTTTGAGACTTGGCTTAGATTTAGTCGGGAGCTTGCTTAAACTTGCCGATGGGCGGGAACCAGTAGGCGGCGGAGGTGGCGTTGGCTCCTCCGCATCGAACAACATACCTTGGCCATTTTCCTTAGCGTATACGCCTAGCACAGCACCGACAGGCGCGCTTACCTCTTGTGACACACCGCCAAAGCGACCACTGAAGCTGAGAATGTCATTGCCGACATTCAACCCCATAACCGCCGAGGGGGATATATTCAGAACAATTTGACCATCTTGGACATACTGCTGCGGAACAAAAACACCTTCGCGCAGGGCATCCACCAAAATATAGGGTGTGCAGTTGTTATCCACCACCCACTCATAAATTGCTCTGATCATATAAGGTCGACTAGACGTCATTGCCATATAAATTCAAGCAGCAAATTAAGCTACTGATGCCTCGCTACGCAATTCACGCTCTTTTTCAGTCAGACTTTCTTGGAAAGCCGGACGCTCAAATAACCGCTCCATATAATCAAACAAAGGTTTTGCCTGGCGGGTTTGCGGAATCACCACACCCAACTCTGGTAAACGCCATAAAATAGGCGCCAAACAGCAATCAACCAAGGTAAATTCTTCGCTCATAAAAAAGGGCTTTTCTGCAAAAATTGGCGCCACAGTTAACAAGCTGTCACGTAATTCCTTGCGCGCCTTTTCGGCGTTTTTCGGGTTATTACCAGCGAGAAGCTCGTCAACTAATCGACACCAATCCCGCTCTATACGATAGATATACTGGCGACTTTCACCGCGCGCTACTGGGTAAACCGGCAGCAAAGGTGGATGCGGGAACCGCTCATCCAAATACTCCATCATGACCTTGGACTCATACAAGGCCAAGTCGCGATCAACCAAGGTTGGCAAAGAGTTATAGGGATTTAGTTCGGCGACCTCTTCCGGCAGGTTATCCGGCTTCACATCGACGATATCAACAGTCACGCCTTTTTCGGCCAATACGATTCTCACCCGATGGCAGTAATGACTCGCTGCGTCGGAAAAGAAAGTCATGGTAGAACGCTTGGCTACAACGCCCATTGATCTCACCTCAAATTAGAAAACTAAAACAACAAACGGGCAGCTCTAACTAGAGCCACCCGCCAACTATTACAAGCCCTTACAAAAGCGTAAAAACTAGTAGCAAAATTTAATGCACATCTTTCCAATATTCACGGTTTAGCAAGTACGCGAATATAAAGAACAGCGTGATGAACAGCAGCACAAATACACCAATACGCTTACTTTTCGCTTGCGCAGGCTCACCCACGTAATCCAAGAAGTTAACCAGATCATAGATTACTTTATCATATTCAGCCGGGCTCAAAGCGCCTTCGGGAGAATAGGTAAATGATCCACACGGATTTAACGCCTTGCCGTCTTCATCGAACAATACATCGTCACCCGTTAATGGGTCGCGAAGTATACCACCATTGTGCGCGTGAACCGGACCTGGCGCGCAGTGCGGCATACCTTGCAATTCAACTAAAACATGCGGCATACCAACATCTTTAAAGACTTTGTTATTAACACCCCAAGGACGTGACGGATCTGAATGGAAAGTACGAAGATAGGTGTACAACCAATCAGTGCCGCGAGCTCGCGCAACCAAGGTCAGATCAGGAGGTGCTGCGCCAAACCACTTTTTTGCATCATCCGCCGCCATCGCATTGGTCATTAACGAGCCAATTTTTGCGTCAGCGTCAAACTTTAAGTTTTGCTCAAACAAATCAACGGGAATACCGAGATCATCTGCAGTGCGCTGATAACGACCGTATTCTAATGAATGACAGCCCATACAATAATTCATATAAGTCTTAGCGCCGCTTTGCAGCGACGCCTCGTCAGTCACATCAGTATCAATTTGATCGCAAGCCATGGTGCCACAGTTAAATGCAGACTCAGCACCAGCGGCTTTGAGAGGTAATACCGTCAGCACGATTACAACCAACAGCACCAACATACTCTTCCAAAAGCCCATACCGCTATCGGTAGTGCGGGTTGGCTCAGGCTTAGTCGCTTCCCACTTGGTCCAGAAAGGCATCAGAATGAAGAAGGCGAAATAAATAACCGAACAAATACGTGCCAGCAAAGTACGCGCTTCGGTTGGCGCTTTCACACCAAGCACACCCAAGATCAGGAATGAAGCAACAAAAATCAAGATTGCAGCTTTACTCACACGGCCTTTGTAGCGAATCGACTTCACAGGGCTGCGATCTAACCATGGCAACAAGAATAGAATCGCAACCGAGGCACCGAAGGCAATAAAGCCGAGTAACTTATCAGGAACCGCGCGCAATACCGAATAAAACGGTGTGAAGTACCAAACTGGCGCGATGTGATCTGGCGTTTTCAGACCATTAGCAATTTCAAAGTTCGCATACTCGATGAAATAACCACCCATTTCCGGGCCAAAGAAGATAATAGCTGCGAAGACGAACATGAATACCGCTATCGCCGTTAAATCATGCACGGTGTAATAGGGGTGGAAGGCAACGCCATCCAGAGGAATACCATTGGCATCCTTATTCTTCTTAATTTCAACGCCGTCTGGGTTGTTAGAACCCACTTCGTGCAAGGCAAGTAGATGCAATACAACCAACGCAATTAATACAATTGGCAGTGCAACAACATGAAGAGCAAAAAAGCGGTTCAAGGTAATACCTGATATCAGGTAGTCACCGCGAATCCACTGCACGATATCCTCACCGACAACAGGAATAGCACCGAACAAGGAGATGATAACCTGTGCACCCCAGTAGGACATTTGCCCCCATGGCAGCACGTATCCCACAAAGGCTTCAGCCATCAGCGCCAAGAAAATGAACATACCAAAAACCCAGATTAATTCCCGAGGTTTTTTGTACGAGCCATAAATTAAGCCGCGGAACATATGCAGATACACCACAACAAAAAACGCTGACGCGCCGGTGGAGTGCATGTAACGGATTATCCAGCCAAACTCGACATCCCGCATGATGTATTCAACAGAGCGAAATGCTTCTTCAGAGCTTGGTGTAAAGCTCATGGTCAACCAAACACCAGTCAGTAGCTGGTTTACCAGCACAACTAGAGAAAGGACACCAAAGAAATACCAGAAATTGAAGTTTTTCGGCGCATAGTATTTACCCATATGGGTATCCCACGCACGCATAATAGGTAGGCGGGCATCAACCCAGTCACGCAGACCCACTAACATTTTGATCATTACGCAGCCCCCTGATCAACACCGATAACAATCACATTGTCACCCTCGTAGGAATACGGAGGAATAACAAGGTTTTGAGACGCAGGCGAACCTTGGTAAACGCGTCCCGCCAAATCAAAACGTGAACCGTGACATGGGCAAAAGAAACCACCAAGCCATGCCTTACCGCCCAAATCGGGAACACCGACCTCAGGGTAATGCTTTGGCGCACAACCTAAGTGGGTACACAAACCAACAAGGACAAGATATTCCGGGCGAATAGCACGCGATGCTGAATCAACGTACTCTGGCTGCTCGGAACCCTCAGAGGCTGGATCTTTCATGTACTGATCAAGCTGCTTTAAGCCCGCAACTTGCTCCTCAGTACGACGCACCACATAAACGGGTTTACCGCGCCACTCGACAACAACCATCTGGCCCGGCTCCAGCTTACTGATATCAGCCTTTACCGGTGCACCAGCAGCCTTTGCTTTAGCGCTTGGATTCCAAGAACCCACGAAGGGTGTTGCTATACCGACTGCGCCTGCGGCACCCACAACGGATGTTGCAGCCGTCAGAAAGCGTCGACGCCCTGTATTTATGCCGTCATTGCTCATGACGATTCCCCCATAATATACGAAAACTCAGGCAGGCCCCGCCTCTCGAAACAGAGCCAAATCCAAAATTCCAAATGGGCCAAATAGTAATGAACTTGACCCTTACTGACAACATTAATGCGCAGCAAAGACCTATATCAGGCCCTTTGCTTGAGCAAAAAAAAACGCCCACATAAAAGCTCGTGGGCGTTTTCCGAGTGCCGTAGCGGCAATCTCCACAGACCAGATGGTCGTCGCGGTTAACGCTTGGAGAATTGCGGCTTCTTACGTGCTTTACGCAAACCGACTTTCTTACGCTCAACTTCGCGAGCATCGCGAGTTACGTAACCAGCTTTACGCAGACCGCTGCGCAAACCTTCGTCGTATTCCATAAGAGCACGAGTAATACCGTGACGAATCGCGCCAGCCTGGCCAAAACTACCACCACCGCTAACCGTTACAGTCACATCAAACTTTTCAGCCATTTCGACCAGCTCAAGCGGCTGACGAACGATCATACGCGCAACTTCACGACCAAAGTACTGGTCAAGAGTACGAGCATTAACTGAAATAGCACCTGTTCCTGCTTTCAGGAATACACGAGCTGAGGAGGTTTTACGGCGACCTGTACCGTAATACTGGGTGGCTGACATATTGCGCTTCCGTTAGATATTCAGTTCAACTGGCTGCTGAGCGGCATGGGGATGCTCAGTTCCAGCGTAGACTTTCAATTTTTTAAACATTGCACGACCCAGCGGATTCTTGGGTAACATACCCTTTACCGCACCCTGGATCACGCGCTCAGGGGCTTTATCAATCAACTTTTCGAAGCTTATAGACTTCAATCCACCTGGATAACCAGTGTGGTGATGATAGATCTTGCCAGTTGCTTTGTTGCCAGTAACGCGAATCTTCTCCGCATTAACAACAACGATATAATCGCCAGTATCAACATGAGGCGTGTATTCAGGCTTATGCTTACCGCGCAAACGATGCGCAATCTCACTGGCCAAACGACCCAATGTTTTTTCGGCGGCGTCTACTACGTACCAGTCGTGTATTACGTCACTGGGTTTTGCGCTTAAGGTTTTCATGTTTCTCGCCTATAGGGCCCGTACCGAACAAAGAGCGCGAATACTACATAAGCGCCAAGGGTTTTTCAAGTGGAATATTGATTTTGTAAGCCATAATTCTCAATGACCTATGGCCGGTGCTCGCAGGCCAGATATTCCTCTGATTGCATTTCAAGCAAGCGACTCTGAGTGCGCTCAAATTCGAAATCCAATCGACCGCCAGTATACAACTGCTCCAGCGGTGCAGCGGCGGATAATACCAGCTTAACGTTACGGTCGTAAAACTCATCTATCAAATTAATGAAACGACGCGCCTGATCATCCCTTCCAGCACCCATTTGCGGGACATTACTAATAAGTACCGCATGGAACACCCGCGCCAGCTCGATATAATCATACTGACTGCGCGGCCCATCACACAACTCTGAAAAATCAAACCACGCAACATCGTCAGCGACAAATAAGGCCTGAATCTGCCGCCCCTCGATATCAAGCAGCTGATCTGCACTGGCAGCCTCAGGCGCCAAGCGCTTAAAACTCAGGGCCAAACTTTGATCCGCAGCCTCACCCAATGGGTGATAATAGAGCTCGGCCTGTTCAAGCGCCCGCAGACGATAATCCACGCCACCATCGACGTTAACCACATCAACCCTATCTTTTATCAAGGCAATGGCGGGTAAGAACCGCGCCCGCTGCAAACCATCTTTGTACAAACCATCTGGAACAATATTTGACGTCGCAACAAGAACCACGCCGCGCGCAAAGAGCCGATCAAATAAGCCAGCCAGAATCATCGCATCGGTGATATCTGATACAAAGAACTCATCAAAACAAATCACCCTCGCCTCGTCGGCTATGCGATCAGCAACAATGACTAATGGGTTTTTCTCACCTGACAGGGATTTCAACTCGCGATGCACTCGCTGCATAAAGCGGTGAAAGTGCGCGCGCATTTTGTTTTCGAAAGGCAATGTATCGAAAAAAGTATCCATGAGATACGTCTTCCCTCGACCTACACCACCCCAAAAATACAGCCCGCGAATCGTCGGCGGAGGGGTATTTCGCCCTGATAGCTTGGCCCCTACACGAGCAAAAAAGCTGCTACCACGCTGCGAGGGCTGAGCGAGCAGATCATCATATAAGCGCTGCAAACACTGCACAGCATGTTCCTGAGCCGGATCATAAGAAAAATCGGCCTGCGTGAGATCGTGCTGATAACGCTGTATGGGAGTAGACATTCGTATAGCCTCTTTCAAGACGGGCGCAACTGTACCGAGCCACAACCCAATTGGCAATTTTTTATCCGGGAGTACTGAACCCCAGCCAACGAGGGGTTATACTGTAGCGAAGGAGTGACAACTACGTCGACTCATCGGAGGAACCTCTGTGCAAGACATCAATACATTAATCGCCGTCGCCATTATCTGCTTACTCATCGGCGCAGCGGTAGGCTATTTCATTGTTGGTCGAATGAGACCTGAACAACAAAACCGCGCAGCGTTAGAAAAGCAATTCAATGATATGCAGCGTCAACAGCAAGACTATCAACAAGAAGTCAGCCATCACTTTGACCGCACGGGTGAACTACTTAACGAGCTGGCCGAAAGCTATCGCAGTGTTCACAACCATATTGTGGAGGGCGCACAAAATCTTCACAGCACCGGCATCAGTCCTCTGCAGGCCATTCCTGAGGGCCGCCCAGTACTGGATAACAAGCCGAGCAAACTTGCCCCTGCAGCGCCACCACTAGATTACGCTCCACGGCAGCCCGGCAAAAAGGGTGCTCTACACGAAGAGTTCGGCATGGATTCAGAAAAGAAGCCCAAAGAACACCTTGAGCCGCCGGTCTCTCCGCACGCGTAATCTACACCACATCCAAATCACCATACTATTTCCGGCCTAAATGTTCTTAGGCCGGATTGTCGATATCTATAAATCGATGATACAGATCAAATTGGTCTGCCAGATTTTTCGCCACAGCCTGTATGCCATAGCGCTCGGTAGCGTGGTGCCCCGCCGCAATATAGTGAATACCCAGTTCCCGCGCGGCCAGTATTGTGGGCTCCGATACCTCGCCGCTTAGATACGCATCAACACCAGAGGCAAACGCCTTTTCAATATAAGACTGCGCACCGCCCGTACACCAAGCTATCGTTGAAATAGGTCGGTCATGACCTACCTCTAACAATGGCTTACGCCCCACCACTAGCTCTACGTGTGCCGCAAACGCCTCTGCGCTCATTGGCGCAGAAAGGCGACCAACATTTCCCACCGACCGCGGGTTATTAGGCTCAAGTCCACCCTCGACATGAATACCTAGCCGCTTGGCCAACTGAGCGTTATTGCCCAGTACCGGATGGGCATCCAATGGCAGGTGATAGGCGATTAAACTGATATTGTTGGCGAGTAATAACGCGAGTCGATTTCGCTTCATACCGACAATACAGGGATCTTCGCCGCGCCAAAAATAACCATGATGGACCATGATGGCATCCGCCTTTTCTGCAATCGCGGCCTCAATTAGGGCCTGCGAAGCAGTGACGCCCGAGATGATACGACGAACGGTCTCACTGCCCGCCACCTGCAATCCATTCGGGCAGTAATCGCTAAATTGTGCTGGATCTAAAATGTTATCTGCCGCAGCAAGCAAATCACCAAGAGAAACCGCCATAAACCCTCACATTAATTCTGAAATGTCACATTTCGTGCTAGGCTAGCACCCCATAAAGACAAGCATCCAGTGCTTCCCCACTTAATCACCCAGCGAGGACCGGCACTTGACACGGAACAGCCTGAAACCACTGATCTGGCCCACCATTTGCGGCATTTTACTCGGCCTATGCATACTCGCCTATCTACCCAGAGATCGCGACAAAGACTACGTTTACGCCGTTGAACACGCGGCACCGGCCGTTGCCAACATTTACACTACCAAAGTTGTAGAACAGCGCCACCCACTTGCCGACGACCCACTATTCAAACATTTTTTCAGCCGCAACGGCCGCGTAAAGCAGCAACTGGAACGCAGCCTAGGATCAGGCGTCATTGTCAGTGATGCGGGATATTTGCTTACGAATTACCATGTCATCAAAGGTGCCGACGAGATATTGGTGTTACTTCATGACGGCCGACAAGCACTAGCAAGCGTTATCGGCAGCGATGCCGACACCGACCTTGCCGTCCTAAAAATCGACTTAGACAACCTCACCAGTATAACCATTGGCGACCCATCAAAAATTCACGTCGGCAACATCGTGCTCGCCATCGGCAACCCATACGGCTTCGGCCAAACTGTAACCCAAGGCATTGTCAGCGCGACCGGTCGCTACGGATTAGGCCTTAGCCAGTTCGAAAATTTCATTCAAACTGACGCCGCAATCAACCCCGGCAACTCCGGTGGCGCGCTTATCGATACAAAAGGTCGATTACTCGGGATCAACACCGCGATTTACACCCAGAGTGGCGGATCAACTGGTATCGGCTTGGCCATTCCAACTGATTTAGCACTCCGTACCATGAGCGATCTCATTAGCTATGGTCGACCACTGCGGGGCTGGCTGGGCATTGAAGTTCAACCCGTTGGCGTGGGCACTAATGGCGTCATTATTACCGCGCTAGCAAACAGTGGCCCAGCAGAAAAAGCCGGTTTAAAAATTGGTGACATTCTCATTAATATAAACGGTGAACAAGTCGGCGACGGCCATGCGGGCATGAAACTCATCACCTACACTCGGCCCGGCGAAAGAGTGAGAATCGCTTTATTACGCGGCGAAGAAACAATCACAATCGAAACAGAAGTGGCTATGCGGCCTAATAGCTAGGCCGCAAATTACGCAGACACCAGAAGCCGCTGCAGCGACTTGAACAACACCTCACTATCTTCGGGTCGACCTACGGTAATACGCAGATACTGCTCAATGCGCGGCATTTTAAAATGCCGAACAATCACTCCGTCTTCTCGCAAACCCGCCGCCAACTCCGAGGCATCGCGACTCACATGCCGACAAAATACAAAATTGGCTGAAGACGGCAACACCTGAAAATCAAAAGACGCGAGACGAGTCACCATCGCCTCACGCTCAGACATCACCGCATGCCGGGTTTGCTGAAAATAGGACTCATCCGCAAACGATGCCGCAGCACCCAACTGAGCCAGACGATCTAATGGATAGGAATTAAAACTATTTTTAATCCGCTCCAATGCCTCAATTAGATCTGGATGACCAACCGCAAAACCAACCCGCAAACCCGCTAATGAGCGCGACTTTGACAGCGTTTGCGTCACTAACAAATTAGGAAAGCGATCAACCAGGGAAATCGCAGAGTCACCGCCGAAATCAACATAAGCCTCGTCAATAACAACCACTGTTTCGTTGTTAACTGTCAGCAGCCGTTCAATTTCTGCCAGCGACAAGAAACACCCCGTCGGCGCATTCGGGTTCGGGAAAATAATCCCGCCATTAATACCTCGGTATTCCTCGATCTTAATCTGGAACTTGTCATCCAGCGGAATCACCTCGTACGGTATCTTATACAAACCGCAATACACGGGATAAAAACTGTACGTGATATCCGGAAACAGCAAGGGCTTGCCGTGCTGAAACAAGCCATGAAAAACATGCGCCAAGACTTCATCAGAACCGTTGCCGACAAATACCTGCTCTGTAGCAACACCGTGGTAATCCGCAATCGCCGTTTTTAGCACATCGCTATTCGGGTCGGGGTATAAGCGCAGCGCGGCAGTCGCCTCAGCCCTAATAACTTCAAGTACTTTTGGCGATGGTCCATAGGGGTTTTCATTGGTATTGAGCTTGGTTAATTTACTTAACTTTGGCTGCTCCCCAGGAACATAGGGCACTAAATCTTTAACGAATGGACTCCAATACCTACTCATCACAATCACCTAATATGCGATATTCCGCGCTGCGGGCGTGGGCCTGCAAGGACTCCCCGCGCGCGAGTACCGAGGCAACTTTAGCCAATTCAGACGCACCCGCCGCAGAGCAAGCGATCAAGGATGAGCGCTTCTGGAAATCGTATACACCTAACGGCGATGAAAACCGCGCGGTGCCAGAGGTAGGTAACACGTGATTCGGTCCCGCGCAGTAATCCCCTAAGGCTTCCGGTGTATAACGCCCCATAAAGATAGCGCCAGCATGGCGTATTTTTGGCAGCCACTGCTCCGCATCGTCAACAGATAACTCTAAATGCTCTGGCGCTATTCGATTACTAATTGCAATTGCATCATCCATGTCGTTAACCAACACCAGCGCGCCGCGACTCACCAAAGAGCTGCGAATAATATCCGCACGCTCAGACTCCGGCAGCAAACGACTGATACTCGCTTCAACCTGATTTAAAAAGTCGGCATCAGGACTCAACAATATCGACTGAGCATCTTCATCGTGTTCAGCCTGCGAAAAAAGATCCATCGCAATCCAATTAGGGTCAGTCTTACCGTCGCAGATGATTAGAATTTCAGAGGGACCTGCAATCATATCCAAGCCGACACTGCCAAACACTTGCCGCTTAGCGGTGGCGACATAAATATTGCCGGGGCCGACGATTTTATCAACTTTAGGAATCGTTTCAGAACCGTATGCCAGTGCCGCAATTGCCTGGGCGCCGCCGATGGTAAATACGCGATCAACACCCGCTATAGCCGCAGCGGCCAACACCATGTCATTAACAAAGCCTTTGGGGGTCGGCGACACCATAATCAACTCGCCAACGCCAGCTACTTTAGCGGGTATAGCATTCATTAATACCGATGACGGATAAGTCGCCTTACCACCTGGTACGTATAAGCCAACGCGGTCTAAGGCGGTAATCTGCTGCCCCAACAGAGTGCCATCTGCTTCGCGATATGACCAAGACTCTTGGCGCTGATGCTGGTGATAGGTTTTTATTCGCTCCGCAGCCGTTTCTAGGGCCGCGCGAACATCCGCATTTATGTTTGCAAGGGCGGCGTGAATTCGACTCTGCGGGATTTCCAAATCTGCCGCTACTTTGGGTTCCCAGCTATCAAAACGCCTCGTGAACTCAAGGATCGCGGCATCGCCCTCGCCGCGAACTTTTGCAAGTACGTCTGCCACCGTTGCCACCACCGAGGGGTTCGACACCGACTCCCAATCCAGTAATGCCGTCAGCGCCGCATCAAAATCGAGGTCCGCACTACTCATGCGCCTTATTAGAGTATCAGCCATTGCTGACAAGCTCCTCCGCGCTCTGCCGGGCTTCAACCGCAGCCGTTAACTTCGCGATAATATCTTGGATACTCTTATGCTTACGCTTCATCGCCGCCTTGTTCACGACAAGACGCGAACTCACATCGGCGATCATGTCACGCGGCTCCATACCGTTGGCCCGCAGGGTATTCCCCGTATCCACAATATCGACAATTAAATCGGCTAAATCCATGAGGGGCGCCAATTCCATCGCACCGTAAAGCTTAATTAGCTCAACTTGAATCCCTCGCTCTGCAAAATGCCTGCGAGCGACATTCACAAACTTGGTGGCAACTCGCACACGGCCATGCGGCAAGTGCTCACCAACACGACCGGCAGTCATCAATTTACAACGGGCGATATTAAGATCTAAGGGCTCATACATATCGCCCGCACCGACCTCTAACAGCATATCTTTGCCCGCCACACCAATATCCGCCGACCCCAGCTTTACATAGGTCGGCACATCGGTGCCGCGAATAACAATCAAACGAATATGTGAATGGTTAGTCTCAAAAATCAGCTTGCGACTGCTGCTTATATCTTCGGCGGGCACGATGCCCGCCTCCGCCAACAATGGCAGAGTTTCTTTTAAGATACGCCCTTTGGTGAGCGCAATAGTAACCGGCTGATCCACAAATTAACTCCAGGTACCGTAAAGCATTTAATTGGCAACGCGACGAATAGTGGCCCCGAGCGCAAGGAATTTCTCTTCAATACATTCATAGCCACGGTCTATATGATAGATGCGATCCACAAGCGTATCCCCATCCGCAACCAAACCGGCAATTACAAGACTTGCCGACGCGCGCAAATCACTGGCCATAACTGGCGCCGCTTTCAAACGCTCGGTGCCGGTAATCATGGCGGTATTGCCTTCTATACTAATTTTAGCGCCCATTCGATTCATTTCATGGGTTTGAATTAGGCGGTTTTCAAATATGGTTTCAGTAACATGGGAAACCCCATCGGCAACCGCATTCATCGCGGTAAACTGCGCCTGCATATCTGTGGGAAAACCCGGGTACGGGACGGTCTTAATATTTACCGCTTTTGGCCGACGCCCTTCCATATCGAGGGTAATCCAATTTTCACCGGATTCAACTTTTGCACCCGCCTCAACGAGCTTTACCAATACTGCCTCTAGCGTTTCAGGCCCTATTCCGCGCAAGCGTATAGAGCCCCGGGTCGCCGCTGCTGCCACCAAATACGTGCCGGCTTCAATGCGGTCAGGCATAACTGAATAGGTGCAGCCGTGTAAACGATCGACACCGTCAATAATTATTGTCGCACTACCGTGGCCGCTAATCTTGGCACCCATCGCGATAAGACAGTTTGCCAAGTCAACGATTTCGGGCTCTCGCGCGGCATTTTCTAAAACCGTGCGCCCTTTCGCCAGCGCTGCGGCCATTAAGACATTTTCAGTGCCGCCAACAGTGACCATATCAAACAAGACATGGGCGCCGCGCAAACCACCTTCGGGTGCCGTTGCCGTAATATAACCGGCGTCGACATCAATTATCGCACCCATGGCCTCTAAACCACGCAAATGCTGATCAACCGGGCGGCTGCCGATAGCGCAACCACCAGGAAAAGAAACCCGAGCATGGCCAAAATGTGCCAACAAGGGCCCCAAGACTAAAATCGAGGCCCGCATGGTTTTCACCAACTCGTATGGGGCAGTCGTTTTGGTGGTTGTTGAACCATTAATTTCGACGCCGAGATTTTCATCGACAATCAACTCGGTTCCCATACTGCGCAACAGCGCAATCATGGTGGTAATGTCATGCAAATGCGGCAGATTGCGAATCATCACCGGTTCGCTAGACAATAATGTAGCCGCCAAAATAGGCAGCGCTGCATTTTTTGAACCGGAAACACGAATCTCGCCGGCCAACGGCCCGCCGCCGGTTATAAGCAACTTATCCATGAAATCTCCTGGAAATTCCGCTTAGCCTTAAGATTGGGCTTCGTCGGGGGTCAACGCTTTAATATTAATGGCGTGTAAAGAGCCATCCCGAATCCAATCATTGACTGCAGCATAGACAAGCTGCTGACGCTTTACCGCACGTAATCCGGCAAAGGCATCACTAACAACGCGCACGTCAAAATGGCTGCCATCACCATTCACGGCAACTTCACTACTGGGAAAATGCTCTAAAAGACGCTGTTCGATATGTTCTACTTGCATGCCCATCCCGCTCTTACCTACCACTACTTTGCACAAGCGCGGAATTGTACGCAATTGCGGAGAACATGGCGAGGCGAAACCCTAGTCAGGGCTCGGCTCGCCTATTAGAAAGAAGGTTACTCTGCGGTTTTTTCCATCACCTCTTGCGGCGCAACCGTCCAGTTCGCAATAACCTTATCTATGTCGCCATTATATTGTTTAACTGCGGCGTTAAACTGATTTTGATAAATCCGACCTAAATTCAAGCCCTCAATAATCACGTTGCGCAATTTCCAGACACCATCTGAACCTTGGCGAAGCGTATAGACAACTTGATATGGCTTAGCGCGCTCACCGTAAATATCTTGGCGCACACCAACGCTACCTGACAAATCCACATCGTCGGCCAATGGCAACACTTCAATACGATTGCCATTAAAGCCAAGCAAGCCCTTTGAATACGTATTGATCAATCCGTCTTTAAAGCTATCGGTAAACCGAATTACGCGCTCGCGAAACTGCGCACGCTCGGCTTCCGTTTTTAGGCTTTCGTAGTAACCACGACTGCCATATTTACCCATAATACCCCGCGCAAAACTTTGAAAGTCGACCACTTCGTCCATAATGCGCCGAACTTCATTGGTAAAGCGCTGCGGATCAGTGTCAATGTAACCACGCGCATCCTCAATCACTTTGACCAACTCTTGGGTAGTGTCTGCAACTACCTCATAGGGGCCTTTGTCGGCGGCAAAGCTCTGTGAAAACAGGCCAAACACCATAAATAATGCCAATACTATTTTTTTACACATACCATCCCCTTAATTTTTATCCGTGCTTCATTACCAATAAAATACGGGCAACTGCGAGCTAAGACCCCATTTTACGCCAATGACTCCCAATTCAGACCTTAGCTAAACCTGTTAATTTGTCACATTGGAAATTATCATACACAGGATTAGCGCCAGCTGAACGGGCGACGCAAACTACCTAAGGTATTCTGAGTGAGCAATAATTCTAGCTTTATTGGGTCAGCGCAACGCGTAATCACCATGGAGCGTGACGCCGTTAGTGTCTTAATTGACCGGATCGACGACTCGTTTGAACGCGCCTGCGATATTTTACTGGCATGCAAAGGCCGCGTGGTTGTCACCGGCATGGGCAAATCTGGGCACATCGGCAATAAAATTGCGGCGACCCTGGCCAGCACCGGCACCCCCGCTTTTTTTGTTCACCCCGGTGAAGCCAGTCACGGCGATTTAGGAATGATCACCGCGGGCGATGTGGTCATCGCCCTTTCTAATTCTGGGACCACCGCAGAACTCATCACTATTTTACCGCTGTTGAAACTGCTCGCTGTACCCGTCATTGCGTTAACAGGCAAACCAGACTCAGAACTGGCCACAACCGCGGATGTACACTTAAACGTAGGCGTTAGCGAAGAAGCATGTCCACTCAATCTTGCCCCCACATCCAGTACAACGGTAACGCTCGTAATGGGAGATGCTCTCGCGATTGCGCTTTTAGAGGCTCGCGGTTTCACGGCCAATGACTTTGCAATGTCTCACCCCGGTGGCGCACTGGGCAGACGACTACTGCTAAAAATCGACAGCATAATGCATACTGGCGCCGCCATACCCTCCGTTGAGTTAGGCTGCGCCTTAAGCAGCGCTCTACTGGAAATGAGCAGCAAAGGTTTGGGTATGACTGCAGTAGTAGATAAATCGGGCGCGCTGGCCGGCATATTTACAGACGGCGACTTACGCCGAGCTATTGATCGCGGCATAGATATACACAGCAGCCCAATTGATGACATTATGACTCGCAATTGCCGTACCATCCGCCCCGGCACGATGGCCGCAGAAGCGCTGCGTATTATGGAAGATAACAAAATTACTGTTCTGGTGGCCGTCGATAGCGAACACAAACCAGTCGGCGTTATCCATACTCACGACCTGCTAAAAGCAGGCGTCGCATAGAGAATATAGAAGCAATGCAGAGCGTTATCGAGAAAGCAAAACCCATCAAACTATTGGCGATGGACGTCGACGGGGTACTAACCGACGGCAGTCTTTATTTTGGCAACAGCGGCGAGGAAATAAAGGCCTTTAGCATCCTCGACGGTTTAGGAATAAAATTACTGCGCGATGCGGGTATCAAGCCGGCTATTATAACCGGTCGCAGCTCGGAGCTGCTTAAACGGCGCGCGGCAGAACTTAAAATTGAATTAATCTACCAGGGCCGCGAAGACAAACTCGTTGCCCTCGAAGAGCTGCGAAGCGACCTTGGACTTAGCTTCGAAGAAATTGCCTACGTCGGCGACGATTTGCCCGACCTCTCTGCTATTCGCCAGGCTGGTCTAGGCATTACCGTAGCCAACGGCCATTACTACGTTGCTCGTCACGCCGATTGGCAAACCAAAGCTGCGGGCGGCAATGGCGCGATAAGAGAAATATGCGAGCTCATTCTCAAGGCTCAAGGCAAGCTAAATGACGCCCTAGAGCAATACCTTTAAATATGAAAGGCTTTAACTTTTTCACACTACTTTCGGTGCTATCGGCAATAACCGCGCTAGCAGGGACAGTAGTGTATTTAACTCAATACAGCGAGAGCGGCAAGCTCAGTATTACAGAGCAATTTGAAGCCACGCCCGATGCCGACTCACACCTGACTAACGTCAATGGCATTAAATACAGCAGCAACGGCGATATAGCCTATCAATGGCGAGCAAATAGCGCCGAGCGCCTAATTTCCGACGGTTCAATCACCTTACAAAAGCCCTACTATATCGGTAATATCGCCGAGCAGCGCCCTTGGACCGCGAGCGCGCAGTCGGGACGACTTTCACAAAATGGCGAACAACTAACACTAGAAAATACCGTCATTGTGAAAGACCTAATTCGCCAGGCGGAAATTTCCACAGAAGCACTAAATATTAATCTTGAAAATAGTGAGGTAAGCACGTCACTGGCGCTTACGCTCAAATTACGCAACGGCAAAACAAACTCAATCGGCATGCAAGCCAGCCTGAAAGATGAGCGCGTTGAACTGCTAAACCAGGTAAAAGGTCGCTATGAGCCCTACTAAAGCCGCACTTGCTGCCGCGCTTTTCCTCGCTGTAAGCCAAATCGCAGTCAGCCTTCCCGATGATCGCAAAAAAGCGATCAACTTGAGCTCTGACCGCGCGATATACGAGAATAATCAGGGTATCTATATCGGCAATGTCAATATGAGCCAGGGCTCATTAAAAATTCGCGCTGACAAGCTCACTATCGTCGAGTCTGATCGCAAAGTAGAAAAGGTGATCGCCGAAGGCAGCCCCGCGTATTTTGAACAGCAACCGCGCGCAGAAGAAGGCGTGGTTATTGCCAGCGCGCAGCGTATTGAATACAGCTTGCAGCAAGAAGAAATACTGCTGCAAGGAAATGCTTCAATCACCCACCAGGGCTCCAAGATCTCGGGCGATAGAGTCGTCTACAGCGGCCGTAAGCAAATGGTAATAGCTGACGGCGGCAGCAATGAAAAAGACAATCGCGTCAAAATGACGCTACAACCCCAAGCGGCGCCAGATGACGCACCCGCTAGTGGCGATAACAAAGGCGCTGCCGAACCTAGCCCAAGCCCAGAAAGCACCAACGCGGCGCCAACACCTGCCGCAGAGGGAACCCAATAACCATGCCTGTTTTACAAGCTAAGAACCTCGCCAAAGCCTACAAAGGCCGCGAAATTATCAAGGACGTGTCGCTGACGATTAGTAGCGGTGAAATCGTCGGCCTACTTGGCCCGAACGGCGCAGGCAAAACCACCTGTTTCTACATGATCGTGGGCATTGTCAACGCTGATCGCGGCAGTATTCAGCTCGATGACCGCGACCTCACTAAGCTGTCGATTCAAGGCCGCGCAAAACACGGTGTAGGTTATTTACCCCAAGAAGCGTCCATCTTTCGCAAACTTAGCGTGGCCGACAACATCATGGCCATTTTGGAAACGAGGCGCGATCTAAATCGCAGTCAGCGCAAAGATAAGCTTGAGGCACTCCTGCAGGAGTTCCACATCACTCATATCCGCAAATCCCAGGGTATGGCGCTATCTGGCGGCGAGCGTCGACGGGTAGAAATTGCTCGCGCACTCGCCACCGAACCCAGCTTTATTTTACTGGATGAGCCTTTTGCTGGCGTCGATCCTATCTCCGTTAACGACATTCAAAATATTGTTAGACACCTGCAGGCACGGGGGATTGGGGTATTAATCACCGACCACAACGTCCGTGAAACCTTAGACATTTGCGATAAAGCCTACATTGTGGGAGAGGGCCGTATCGTCGCTGAAGGCAACGCCGAAACGGTGCTAAACAACCAGATCGTTCGCGATATTTACCTAGGTGACAAATTTACATTGTAAGTAATGTTCCTTACAAATGAATCGGCACAGGTATTGCAGGGAATCGGTGTCACGACTACACTGACCTTGAGGCATGTAATTGCCGGTAGAACAAAACACCGTTCGCGTTACCACTTAAATCATGTTGTAGAAACCATAGCCTATGAAACAATCGCTACAGCTAAAAGTCGGCCAAAGCCTGACAATGACACCCCAGCTGCAGCAGGCGATTCGTTTATTACAGTTGTCTACTCTAGACCTCCAACAAGAAATCCAATCCGCTCTCGACTCCAACCCCCTGCTGGAAATCAGCGACGACGACGGCGATATTGAGGTCAACACCGAACCCACCTCAGCCGAACCCAAAAAGCCCGAAAAAGCGGGTGACAATGAAATAGAAACGCCTCAGCCTGAAGCCGACACGGAATGGGCTGAACGCAGTGATATTCCAGAAGATCTTCCGGTGGACAGCCAGTGGGACGACGTATTTCAAACCAGCGGTAGCGGTTCCGGCAGTAGCTCCTCTGGTGAGGATAGCGACTACAACAACGACTATCGGCACTCGAGCTCAGATTCCCTGCAAGATCATTTGCGCTGGCAACTCAACTTAAGCCGCCTCTCCGATATAGACCAAATGATCGCCGACGCCATCATCGATGCCATCGATGAAAAAGGCAGACTTACCGTCAATCCAGAAGAGCTTGTAGAAGGCTTTGACAACGACGCGATAGAGATAGAAGAAGTAAATGCGGTATTACACCTCATCCAACAATTCGACCCACCAGGCGTAGGTGGTCGAGATCTACAAGAATGCCTGTTGATTCAACTCAAACAAATGCCACGCAACACGCCCTACGTCGACGAGGCGTGTTTAGTCGTAAGCCAATATATGGCTCAACTCGGCAATCGCGACTACAATCAAATTATGCGACGCTGCCGTTTAAAAGAAGATCAGCTGCGCGATATCCTCAAGCTTATTCAGTCACTAGATCCGACTCCCGGCAACGCGATCGGCAGTGATGACACCGAATACGTTATTCCCGATGTGTTCGTAAGCAAGAAAGAGGGACGTTGGTTGGTAGAGCTAAACCCCGATATTGCGCCAAAAATTCAAATCAATGCGCAGTATGCGTCAATGGCTCGGCAGAGTAGCAATGCCAGTGACAATGACTATATCCGCGACAATCTCCAAGAAGCACGGTGGTTCATTAAAAGCTTAATCAGTCGCAATGAAACCCTGATGAAAGTAGCTACAAAAATCGTCGAGTACCAACGTGGCTTCCTGGAATATGGCGAAGAAGCCATGAAGCCTCTGGTTTTGCACGATATTGCCGAGGCGGTCGGCATGCATGAATCCACTATTTCGAGGGTAACCACCCAAAAATACATGCACACGCCACGCGGAATTTTTGAACTAAAGTTCTTCTTTTCAAGTCATGTATCTACAGATACTGGCGGCGAATGCTCGAGCACAGCAATACGGGCACTGATTAAAAAATTGGTTGCGGCGGAAAACCCTCGCAAACCTTTAAGCGACAGTAAAATCACAGACTTACTCGCCGAACAAGGTATTCAAGTTGCGCGGCGAACCATTGCAAAATACAGAGAATCACTGGTCATTCCGCCCTCTAATGAGCGGAAACGACTAGTTTAAAGAGAGCCATACACGAGCCGGAATTTTGTTCTCTGGCGAGGAAAAGTGCAAACATGAGGATATTAATCCATATCCAATTAACTGCCCTTTATGCCGCAGCCAGCGGGCAAAAAGAAATTCGTGCATAGATCTCACAATGTGGTGATCTAACGATCGCCGCACGTTGCAACTCGCCGCGAGGCGCCAGCATTTTTTAGCGATGAAGGAGCAATATATGCAGATTACTGTAAGTGGTCATCACGTAGACGTTACCCCCGCCCTCCGCGATTATGTAAACAATAAACTCACAAAACTGCAGCGACACTTTGACAACATCACCAACACCGATGTCACTCTGACGGTAGAAAAACTCGTTCAAAAGGCCGAGGCAACAGTACACGTTGCAGGTGCAGACCTATTTGCTACTTGTGAATCAGAGGATATGTATGCTGCAATTGACAGTCTGACCGACAAACTTGATCGCCAATTAATCAAACACAAAGAAAAATCGCTGGGTCGCTAAGACCCCGCGATACTAACTGAAGTTAACCACGTAATTATCATGACACTTGACTCAATACTCACAGAAGGGCGCACCGAATACGGTGCGTCCGTTACCAGTAAAAAACGCTTACTTGAATATATCGCTGCCGGTATTGCAGCAGATAACACAGAATTTGATGCGGACGAGTTATTTAATGAATTGCTCGCCCGCGAACGCCTAGGCAGTACAGGCTTAGGCCACGGTGTGGCCATTCCACACTGCCGCAGCAGCCGCTGCACTCAAATCACCGGCATGTTGCTCAAATTAGAACAGGCCATTGATTTTGAGGCCGTCGATGACGAGCCCGTCGATCTTATATTCGCGCTTATTGTGCCCGCCGAGGCCCACGACGAGCATTTAAAAGTACTTGGCGCACTAGCGACCGCGTTCAATGAAGCCGATTACCGCAGTAAGTTGCGCAGCGCCGAGAACACCGAAGCCTTATTCAAGCGCGCGATAGCAAGCTAAAATGGAACTCATCATTCTAAGCGGTCGATCGGGCTCCGGGAAAAGTACGGCCCTCCACCAATTAGAAGACGAAGGCTTTTATGCTATCGACAATTTACCGGTGTCACTGCTTCCCGCGCTGGTCCGCGAGCTTTCGCAAAGCCCGCTGAAAGTCCACAAGCAAGTCGCTGTCTGCATCGATGCTCGCAACTCTCAGGATGAATTAGCTCGATTTAAATCACTGTGCGACGAAGTTAAAAAACACGCCCACCTGCGCATCGTATTTTTAGATGCGGGCGACGATAAGTTAATAAAACGCTTTAGTGAAACGCGACGCCGGCATCCGCTAACCACCGATTCACTGCCTCTTGCCGATGCAATAAAGCTTGAATCAACACTGCTCGAACCCATCGTGGTTGAGGCGTCACTAGCTATCGACAGCAGTGACATGACGGTGCACGAACTACGCGCAGCTATTCGCGATCGTATTTTGGGGGTAGACGCCAGCAAGCTCGCCGTACAATTGAAATCCTTCGGGTTTAAACGCGGTCTGCCGATTGATGCAGACCTAGTTTACGATCTTCGCATGCTACCCAATCCGCACTGGCAAGATGGACTCCGCACACTCACCGGACAAGATAGCGAAGTACAGAACTACTTGAGCAGCCAAGCAGACGTGATGCTGATGTACGACGACATCCTGCAATATTTGCAGCATTGGCTACCTAAAATCGAGGCGAGCAACCGCAGCTATTTCACCATTGCCATCGGTTGCACCGGCGGTCAACATCGCTCAGTATACATGGTTGAAACGCTTGCCAAGGCCTTGCGTAAGACCCATCCAGACCTGCAAGTTCGCCATCGCGAACTACACTAGAGTACCCACGATGGTCGAGTCCAATATAATAATCATTAACAAGCTCGGCTTACATGCCCGCGCAGCCGCCAAGCTAGTCGCAACGACAGGCGCATTTGCCGCCAATATTCAAATCAGTATCAATGACAAATCAGTCGACGGCAAAAGCATTATGGCCGTGATGATGCTAGCCGCTAGCAAAGGCACCGAAATTACCGTGCGCTGCGATGGTGGCGATGAACAAGAAGCGCTATCTGCTGTGCTCGACATTATCTCTCAACGTTTCGGCGAAGCAGAATAATAAGCGTAATATGACTTATTTATGCTAGTAGCCGACTGCTGCGGATTGTTGCAGAGAGCACTTTAAAGGATAATTAACCAAGACTCTCTTTTCACCTAATGGCTCAGGTAAATCTAGTCTCCTATATAAAACGCTAGGGATAGGTATGGCCCAGACTGCTGACAAGCTTCAAACCGAGAGCCAACTCAAAACCCTAAACGAAGCTTTGGGTTCGGGGGGCTTTCTGCAAATCCGTCGCATGTTAAACGGTTTGCCCCCTGCTGACGCTGCCCATTTAATAGAATCCACACCGCATAAAATTCGTAGCGTATTGTGGCAGCTGATTGACATCGAGAATGAAGGCGACATTCTCCAGCATCTTAACGATGAAGTTCAAAGCCAGTTCCTGCGTCAAATGGACGCGGAAGAAGTCGCGACTATTACCGAAGGTCTCGAAGCGGATGATATCGCAGATATACTCCAGCAGCTGCCCGACCGTGTAATTCGTGAAGTTCTCGACTCAATGGATCATCAAGATCGGATTCGAGTCGAGCACGTCCTGTCCTACGACGAGGACAGTGCCGGTGGTTTGATGAACACCGACACCATTACGGTACGACCAAATATTACTCTAGACGTGGCATTGCGTTATCTGCGTCGTCACGAGCAACTGCCAGAAATGACCGATAGCTTGCTGGTGGTCAATCGCAATGATCAGTACATCGGCGTGCTATCACTGCGTAAACTATTGGTATCCGACCCCAGCGTCACAGTTCGAGAAATAATGGACACCGAGGTGGAACCCATCCCCGCTCGCATGTCCTCGCGCGAAGTCGCCACGCTCTTCGCAAGACACGACTGGGTATCGGCCCCCGTCGTCGATGACAACAGCCTGCTGCTAGGCCGTATCACCATAGATGACGTCGTCGACGTTATCCGTGAAGAATCTGACCACTCATTAATGAGTATGGCGGGTTTGGACGAGGACGAAGATACCTTTGCCGCCGTTCTCACCACCGCGCCGCGCCGCGCCGTGTGGCTGGGTATTAATTTGCTCACCGCATTTATCGCCTCGGCGGTAATTAATCTATTCGAAGGCACCATCGAAAAAGTCGTCGCTCTCGCCGTATTAATGCCAATAGTGGCAAGCATGGGCGGCGTAGCCGGCACCCAAACACTCACCGTGGTCATTCGCGGTATGGCATTGGGACATATCAGCCGCGACAACAGCCGCTGGCTGATCAATCGCGAAATGGCAGTCGGCGCCATTAATGGGGTGGTTTGGGCGATCATCGTTGCCGGTGCAACCACCCTGTGGTTTGACGACCCCTTAATGGGCGGCATAATCGGTGCCGCGATTATTATTAACTTACTGACTGCGGCTCTCGCTGGCGCAGTACTGCCGCTAGCGATGAAATCATTGAATATAGACCCAGCTCTGGCAGGTGGCGTGGTGCTTACCACCGTGACTGACGTCATTGGCTTTTTATCGTTCCTCGGACTCGCCAGCTATTTTTACGGCTAGCTTAATCCAACAATATTAAATGAATTAAACGGATCGCAACGTGACCGAATCAGAATTAGAACGCCCCAGTAAAACCGCGCTAAAAAAAGAAATGCAGGCTCTGCAGGAGCTCGGTGAAAAACTGGTCAAGCTCAGTAATAACGAGTTAGCCAAGATACCCATCCGTGACGAGCATCTTAGCGAGGCCATCGCAACTGCACGACGCCTAACCAGCCGAGAAGGCTTACGCCGCCAGTTGCAATACATTGGCAAGTTGATGCGCGGCATCGACCTCAGCGAAATAGAGGCGGGCTTAACTAAACGTGAAGAAGGACAGCGTGAACTAGCGCGGGCCTTCCATCGTTTGGAAGACCTGCGAGATGACATCGTTGAAGAAGGGTTACCAGCGATAGAGAAAGTAGTCGCGCAATTCCCTGACGCAGATCGTCAACGACTCAGAACACTGATCTTACAAATTGGCAAAGATGCGAAAGCCAACAAGCCCCCCGCAGCCAAACGCAAATTATTTCAATACTTAAAAGAACTGCAAGAGCACTTGCCCAAAAATTAAGTGGAACGCTTTATAAACGGCGATGCTGGGCGACCGGCATCCTTAGACGCAGCGCATTCTGCTCAGCTGAATCATAATCTGCGAGAATACATACCTCTCCAAGACCTGCCTCAGCTAACACCCTCCCCCAACTATCTATAATTACAGAACCACCTGATGTTTGACGCTTGGCGTCATGAACACCACCTTGATTCGCCGCCACCACCAAACATTGATTCTCTATCGCGCGGGCGCGCAACAATGGCAACCAATGCGCCCACCCGGTACTGCGCGTAAACGCCGAGGGCAGAACAACAATATCGGCCTTTAATTCAAACATCTGACGAAATAGTTCGGGAAAGCGCAAATCGTAGCAAATACCAACACCTATTCGACCGAGCGGCGTATCGAGCACGACCACATCATCACCCGGTGCGTAGCTGTCCGACTCTCGATAACTACCCTGAGCGTCGGCGACGTCAGCATCAAATAAATGCATTTTTCGATACTGACCAAGGCAGCATCCGTCCGGCCCGTAAACAAATGACGTCGCATATACCCGCCCGTCGGGAGCAGGGGTTGGAATGGTACCGGCAACCAGCGTTAATTTATATTTCGCAGCTAAATGGGCAAGTTGTGATTGCAAATCACCGCTAGCAGCTTCTTGGACAGCTAGATCAAAAATTCGCTTACTGCCAAACAGCGCAAAATTCTCCGGCAACACGGCCAGTTTTGCACCGCCATTTGCTGCCTCCGCTATTAACCCTTCTGCACGCAGTAAATTCACAGCCAAATCGCTGCTAGAAACCATTTGCAGCGCGGAAACTTTAACTAACGACGTCGATCTAGCCATAATCTACCCCCACAACAATTAGCTCATGAGCTACTAAGTAACCGGTCACTCAAGAGTTTCACTGACCTCGGGTGAAGCTTGTTGAACGTCGTCATTATCCACATCGAAGATCTTTTTGAACGTCAACTCGGGCTGTTGAATGGTGCCAGAAATATCATAGACCGCACTTGAAAAACTATCGACCTGCTCTTCAAACACCTTGCTAACCACATAGGCGCCAGCCGCCGCAGGCAAACCACCGACAAGCGCCGCCACCCAAGGTAAATTACTACCCACTGGCAATGTTGCCACCAGGCGAAGATCGGGAACGTCGGTGGTCAAATTAATATTTCCAGTCATCTGGAAGCGACTAGACGGGCCCTTGATATCTAAAGGCGTATTCAGGCGCACAATGCCCTCGTTTAGCGTCAGACTGCCGCGCATAGAATCAAAATAAATACCTTTGCTAAACACATCGCGAAAATCAAACTTCAAACGCCGGATAATATTAGCCATATTAAAAATGCTAAATACTCGTAAAGCGCCGCTGGCCGCATCTGAACTTTTTAGAAAACGACCATCCTCAAAGCTAAAACTAAAATTACCATCGCTGCGCAAAATATCCCAACTCATGGGTGAACTCGACCAGGAAATATCAACATCGAATTCGCCGCGCTTTGTTTCCATCACATTGGAATAGCCTAAGCCCGTCAACACCGATCCCAAGTTTTGCACCGCAAACTGTCCTTGCAACTGAGATACCTGGCTGCCGCTATCGTCACGAAGCCAATGTAAACTGCTTTCACCGCTTTGCGGCGCAAGTGAAATACCCCGAAGCTCTCCCCGCAAGGCATTGAAATGGGCTCCGTAATCATCTGTGCGCAGATCAAAACCGACACTTCCCCATGCTTTGCCGCCAACCGTAAGCTGATCAATATCCACATCGGCATTCATTAATGTCCGCGGATCAAGCTCCTCCACGCCCGATCCGGGCCGATCACTAAAGGCAGGCAAATCTAATTTTTGTAAGGCTATCGACGTAACCATTAACGAGCTGTTTCGAGGAAACACCAGTTCGCCAGCCAATTGTTGGCTGTCGACTTGCAACTGCCAACGTTCAACATTTTCACTAAGTGTCAGCCGCACATCCGTTAACAATTGATCAAAAATATCGACCGCACCAAACTTTAACTCATTGACGGATAAGACCAATCCAGCACCATCTCCCGGCTCAGCAGATACCAGATATTGATTAGCAATCTGTTGCCACTGCTCAAAGGTTGCGAATTCAACAGCCCCATCAACATTAAATTGCCCCAACAGCGGCCTAGGCATAACGCTGGCGATATCACCACTACCCAGCGTCAAATTAGCACCGAATACCGCACCGTCGCTTATGCCCAAATTTAGATTAAATTGATTGTTAATTGCCAACCGCAGCAACGGCTCTTCGCCAAAGGGCAGTACTACCGTTAGCGCTTGCACCGCGTCGGGAGCCTTATAGAACGGCTGCGGCAGAGAAATTTCCACTCCCTGCAAGTCAGACGTAAGCTTGAGACTGGGATGATCTCCTCCCGCCTGAATATGCAGCTGAACATCGCTACTGCCATTGAAAAATTGCAGCACCGGAGTTTGCAACCACTGCTCAATATCTTTAGTAGCAACATGAGTAGCGAGCGCCACATCAACCTGGCTTCCATTCTGATTTATGGTGCCGGTAATTGGTCGCTCAAACACATTGGCTTGCAATTTATTACTGCTGAGCCCCTCGTCAGAATCGTAGTGCAAATGCCCCTTCACATCGCTCAGTGCCAAACGAAAATCAGGTAAACCCAACATCTTAATATCAAGATCTGTATCAACCCGCACTTTGGGAATAAGCTCACCAACGAACGCCAAATGCAAGCCGAAGTCTACCGTTGCATCGCCTTCACCGGTCCACGAATCAAAGGTATTGCCAAGATAAGAGTGCATGGGCGTATCGATGAGCAAACTCTTTATCTGCGCGAAACTCGGATTCGCGCTAGTCGCGACATCTAGCGCTGCATCGCCGCTTGCCAATGGCGCGACCCGAACATCTAAAGGGCCAAGCGACAAACCATTTATGATTGCCGAGTTTGACTGAGCTACAACATTGGCATTGTCGATCAGCAACGACGCTTTTTCAGCGTGGACTGCTGGCCAATCGCTCTGAAAACGCAACTCAACATTCTCAAGATCAAGATCCAACTGCACCGATGGATGCTGCTCTGCGTGGGCTAATAATGAGCCGTGATAAATAAATCCCGCTGTGGTGGCACGACCGGCGCGGATACTCTCTGCCAGCCAGGTGTGCAATCCATCGCTGAGCACATTCGGCGTGTAGCTGTCGTGCTCGCTGGCATCGATATCGCGCGCACCGATAATCAGTGTCATCGCTGGGTCAGGCACAGCGTCTTTGTGTAAGGGCAAATCCAATCGCAGCAGTGCAGACAAGGTCTTGCCGTTACTTTCAGCATTAATTAAACCACTGTACAGATTCAGGCGCTGATCATCATAGCTCCAGCGCAGTTCAGCCTTAACATCATCTAGCGCAAATGCCTTCTCATACAAATGCGGAAATGACAGGGATAAAGCCTCAGAATCCACCATCAACAATCCCTGCTGAGGGCCTATTTCAAGATAACCCGTAAGGCCCTCGGCACCAGGGGCACCCTGCCATGCCTGCACACTGAGATCCACCGCTTCAGCCCTGAGCGCAAAACTATCGACACCGGAATCGCCAGTAATAAGGTCAAATTCAATATGATCTAGCAGCCCAGTCGGCGCTAAATCGCTCAACACCCCTTGTAAATGCTCGGGCAAAATATCACTTTCCGTAAGAAGGGCGTTTGTCGCTGCCACCTCTAACTGCGGTAAGGTAAACCGCCACAGCTTATCCTCGGGATGACGCACCGAAACACCAGCCAAATCTAGACGATGCTCCCGCCACTGGGCGTCAAACTCGGTAAAGCTAACTCGCCAAAATCCATCGCGATGGCTGCCGGCAAAGCGCATATTTACGTCTTCTAAAAAGTCGTCTTCTGCGCCCCACAAAACCCCAACAGCCAATTTTGGTGCATTGAGCACGCCGCTCAAACTTATGCGCTGGCCTCGTCGCCAGCTCATCCAGATCTCGCCGCTGACCTCACTGTCAAACAAGGGCGCACTCTGCTGAAATATTGGCGCAATAGCCGACAGCCGACTGCCATCGATGACCATATAGGCACTGGCATTGAATCTTTCGGTGTTGCGGGGATCACCGTAAGCTTCCAGCGACATTTGAATATCACCGTCGCTGTCAGTATTTAATTGCGCAAACACCCGTCGGAATTTGTCGTCGCTACGCAGAGAAAAATCTCGACTACTAATATACTTTACGTCGCCGTTTGCATAATTGAGCGTGACCGCAAACAAACCCAAGGTGGCATTGCGGACACCCAGCACCGAATCAATCAACATATCTGGACTGCCGCTAGCGGCATCATCCGCTACCAATCCCGGTACTTGCCAGCGTCCCTCACTGTCCTGCGCGAGCTCTATACTGAGAGTACCCGCCTGTATTTGACGTACTTTCGGCGTGCCCGTCAGCAGTGAGGACAAGACATCGACTTCTATGCGGGCGTGATCGAGATGAACAGCAGCGTGACTGCCAAGACGAAAATCGCTTACGTCTATAACGGGAGACAGACCAGACCAGCTTCCCTGGAGGCTGGCCGCCTGCATTTGAATACCGCTAAAACCTTCAATAAACTCAAAAATATCTTGCTGGTAGCGGTCGACCAAACCAATGTACTGGCGGCCAAGGCTAGCATACAAGGCCAACACCACCAGCAACACCAAGGCAGCACCCCAGAGCAAGGCGTAAAGTTGGCGAACTGCCCGCACCAGCATCAGTAATCACCCACGGTCAACAACGGCTCCCATTAAAGCAAAACAACATCATATTGCTCCTGGGTATATACCGCCTCTACCTGAAAGCGAATACTCGCGCCGATGAACTCCTCAAGATCAGCGACATTGGCCGACTCTTCGTCGAGCAGTCGATCGACTACCTCCTGAGACGCCAACACCAGCAAGCGCTTACTCTCATAGGCCCGTGACTCTCGTAAAATCTCCCTGAAAACTTCATAACACACGGTTTCAGGCGACTTAAGCGAACCTCTACCGTGACAGTAGCGACAGGTCTCACAGAGAATGTGCTCAAGACTTTCGCGGGTACGTTTGCGGGTCATTTCTACTAAACCCAACTCAGAGACGCCCGTAATCGACGTTTTGGCGTAGTCCTTTTCCATTGCCCGCTCGAGTGCACGGAGCACTTGGCGGCGATGTTCAGGGTCTTTCATATCGATGAAATCGATAATAATAATGCCGCCGAGATTTCGCAGCCGCAGTTGGCGAGCCAACGCCGCCGCGGCCTCAAGGTTAGTTTTAAATATGGTTTCTTCTAGATTGCGATGACCAACGAAAGCGCCGGTATTAATATCGATGGTACTCATAGCCTCGGTTTGATCGATAATCAAATAACCGCCGGACTTAAGCTCTACCTTGCGCCCAAGGGCTTTTTGAATTTCGTCCTCTACCCCATAGAGGTCAAATATAGGCCGCTCACCGGGATAATATTCAAGCTGCGAGCTGATCTCCGGCAGATAATCCTCGGCAAATTCGGCGACCCGTTGAAAACTCTCGCGGGAATCAATACGAATTTTTTCCAAGCCCGGCCGCACCAAGTCACGCATTGTGCGCATAAACAAGGGCAAGTCTTCATAGATTACGCTGGGCGCCGTATCGCGTTTCATACGGCGCTCTACCGCCGCCCACAAGCGCTTCAAGAACTGGACATCGGCAAGCATTTCATCATCGCCCGCGCCCTCTGCCGCGGTACGCAAAATATAGCCATCGCGCAGGTCTTCGTCATCCACCCGCGCGGCTGCCTCGAGCATGTCGCGCAGTCGCTGGCGCTCATCCTCATCGTCTATCCGGTGGGAAACACCAATATGCGCAGCGCCAGGCATATAGACCAAATACCGGGAAGATACCGACAAACGCGTCGTTAAGCGCGCGCCCTTGGTCCCCATAGGATCTTTACTCACTTGCACAGTGAGCAACTGACCTTCGCGAATTTTGCTGCGAATATCCGCATGCTCGCCAGTCTCAGTGTCTAAGCTGGCGATGTCAGAAGCGTGAATAAAACTTGTGCGCTCTAAACCAATATCAACAAAAGCCGCCTGCATACCAGGCAGCACCCGCACCACTTTGCCTTGGTAGATGTTGCCGACGATACCTCGCGAACGACTGCGCTCGATGTACACTTCTTGCAGCACACCGTTTTCGACCACCGCCACCCGAGTTTCCACCGGTGTTACATTGATTAGAATCTCTTCACTCATTCCCTGGCTCTACTTCATTCCGGCTTTGTCCAGCAAAACCGCTGTTTCATATAATGGCAAACCCATTACACCAGAATAGCTACCACTCAAGTGTTTAACAAAGCGTCCCGCTGCGCCTTGTATACCATACGCACCAGCTTTGTCATCGGCGTCTCCACTGTCGACATAGGTATCAATTTGCGCTGCGCTAAGTTCTGCGAACACGACCTCGGTCACGCTTAAATCCTGTTCAACGCCACCAGCCGAGTGCACTGCGAGTGCCGTCATTACCTGATGAGAACGACCACTTAAACTGTTTAGCATCACCTTAGCATGTTGACGACTTAAGGGCTTTCCCCAAATTTCGCCATCAACAATAACTGACGTATCTGCCGCCAACACAAGGCGATTTGGAAAAAGTTTAGCCACCGCCGCCGCTTTTTCACTCGCCATGCGCTGAACGTAGGCATCCGCCGCTTCTCCCTGCGCGGGGGTTTCGTCAATATCGGCAGGGACTACCTGAAAGTTCACCCCTATTTGCGTGAGTAATTCAGCGCGGCGCGGTGATCCCGACGCAAGAATGATTCCAATGTTTGCCGTCAAAGCTAAAACACCACAAACAAACGCTGCCACCATGCCACTATTGGTCGAACAAATAGCCACAATAAGCCGGTCGTTAAGGCGGGAAGAAATACCAGCCAATGCGTGTGCGCAACACCATTTATATTTTGCGCCCACTGATCAACTAAAATATGGAAGAGTTCGAGTAGCAAAACAAAGGCGGCCTGCTTGCGCAAACTAAACATCCGCAAGCGCTGATAGGAGACTTGTATGATGTAAGCAACCACGGCGAAGGCAAAGGCGTTTTGCCCCAATACCCCGCCCTGCAATACATCCAATAAAATGCCGCAAAGCCAGCAAACAATAACGCCGACCCGCTCGGGAAGCGCCAGCAGCCAGTAAACTAATATAAGTAGCAGCCAATCAGGTCTAGCCCAAGACAAATCAGGACTAAGGGGGGTAATACTCAGTAGTAAAGCAATGAATATCGTGACAACGACAAACCACAAGCCATGCGCATGCGATTCCATGCGCTACTCCTCAGTCTTCTGCTCACTGAAAACCAGTAAGACGTTGCGGCTGCGATCTAGCTGAGCCATGGGGCGGGCACGAACTTCAGCAAACGGTTTACCTGGGTCTATCGATACTTCAATCACCTCACCGACGGGATAGCCGCTGGGGAATCGACCACCAAGGCCCGAACTTACCAACATATCGCCAACTTGAATATCTGTGGTAGCGGCGACATGGGTCAAAGCCAACTCGTCAATCAACCCAGTGCCTTCTGCGATAGCTCGCAGGCCATTGCGGCTGACACGAACGGGCAGCGCATGAGCGCTGTCAGTAATGAGTAAAACACGGCTTTGAAGGACACCGACATCGGTAATTTGACCAAGCAAGCCATTGGCGTCGATCACCGGCTGACCAACAAAAGCGCCATCGCGACTGCCTTTATCAACAAGTAGCTGATGACGATTAGGATCAGAGGCAACCGCGACAACCTCTGCCACCACAACCGTGTCATTCACTCGCTCGGCAGAATTCATCAGCTCGCGCAGACGGACGTTCTCGGCACGCAATTCGATATATTTCTGGAGTTTGGCGTTTAGAATAAGGGATTCAGATCGCAGTCGCTCATTGTCGGCTAGCAATTCGCTGCGGCTGCTCCAGGAGTCGCCAAACTGACTGGCCATCCGGCTGGGCACGTCAACAATCCAGTAGAACGGCGCCGCAACGAGAGACAACTGGGTGCGTAGTGGCGCCATAAAATCGAGGCGCTGACCGATCAAAATCAGCACCAAGGCAAGACCACCCAAAATCAGCAGTCGACCGCCAACAGAGGATTCATTGCGAAATACCGGCTTAATTGCTGCTTCCTCCCACCTTGGGGCGAATCATTATTACTCAGCAGACAATATATCAAGATGATGGCGATCCATCATCTCTAAGGCTTTACCACCACCGCGGGCAACGCAGGTTAAAGGGTCTTCAGCGATAATCACCGGCAGCGCACTCTCGTCGGCGATTAACTGATCGATGCCTCGCAACAAGGCGCCGCCACCAGTCAACACAATACCCGTTTCAGCAATGTCTGCCGCCAACTCTGGAGGAGACTGCTCAAGAGCGCGTTTAACACCCTGAATAATCACCTGCAATGGCTCCTGCAAGGCTTCCAAAATCTCATCGCTGTTTAAGGTAAAGCGACGCGGTATACCCTCGGCGAGATTGCGACCACGCACATCGATCTCACGCAATTCGCTGCCAGGGTAGGCGCAGCCAATTTCTTGTTTGATACGCTCGGCAGTCGCATCACCAATTAAGCTGCCGTAGGTGCGACGCACATGGGTGACGATGGCTTCATCAAAGCGGTCACCACCAACACGAACCGAATCGGAATACACCACACCATTTAGGGAGATAATCGCTATTTCAGTGGTACCACCACCAATATCAACAACCATCGAGCCCGAGGCTTCGTCAACTCGCAGACCCGCACCAATCGCCGCGGCCATAGGTTCTTCAATTAACCGCACTTCGCGGGCACCCGCACTCAGCACGGATTCGCGAATCGCTCTGCGCTCAACTTGTGTACTCTTGCACGGCACGCTAACAAGGACACGAGGGCTAGGGCGAATAAAGCTATTTTGATGGACCAATTTAATAAAATGCTGGAGCATTTTTTCAGTCACTTGGAAGTCGGCAATAACACCGTCTTTCAGAGGGCGAATTGCTGTGATATTCCCAGGCGTACGCCCGAGCATCCGCTTGGCTTCCATACCCACGGCTTCGATTGTTTTTTGACCATTGTGTACGCGGATTGCCACTACCGAGGGTTCATCCAGAACGATCCCCTGACCACGCACATATATGAGAGTATTTGCCGTTCCAAGATCGATCGAAAGATCATTGGAGAACATGCCGCGAATTCGTTTAAACATGTGTAATTTTCACCTTATACAGCCCCGTTTTTGGGCAGGGACCAGGCTAATCGGACCGGGAGCGATTGCCGCCCGGCAACATCGCGAGGCCCTAAATTAAAAACTTTGCCACTCTATCAACGGCAGGGATTTAGGGCAAGGCGCAAATATGATAAGTTTAACGGTTTACCGGCAAGCTCATTGCATTTCCGACGCAATCCTCATTTTGCGCAGCGGAAATCTGTCTGTATTGCCGTCAATCAATATGAAAAGGGTGAGCATGAGCTTAGACCAAAACGACATTGCCAAGCTGGCGCGACTAGCGCGTATTAACGTCGCCGAATCAGACACCGCCGAACTCAGCCAACGTATTGGCGATATTCTAAATATGGTCGACGCCATGCAAGCGGTGGACACTACCAATGTAGTTCCAATGGCAAACCCACACGATGCCACCCAACGTCTGCGCGCCGACGAAGTAAATGAAATCAACCAGCGCGAGCACTTTCAAAAAATCGCACCACAAACCGCCGACGGTTTGTATTTGGTACCTCAAGTAATTGAATAAAACGCTGCAGCTAATTGCAACAACGCACCATATTTACCGCCGCACCTATATTCGGCAGCCATAATGAGTAATCTGAACTATGCCCAATCATACGATTGCCGACATTCTTCGCGGACTGGAAGCAAAAACGTTTTCCAGCGAAGAAATTACCCAGCAGTACCTTAACGCCATTAATAAACACGACAGCAACTACAATAGCTTTATCACCGTGACCACCGAACAGGCACTTGCGCAAGCTCGCGCTGCCGATGCAGCCCGCCAAAATGGCTCCGCTGGCACACTGTGTGGCGTGCCTATTGCCCATAAAGATATTTTCTGCACCGAGGGTGTTCGCACCAGCTGCGCGTCAAAAATGTTGGATAACTTCATCGCGCCGTACAACGCCACCGTCGTTGAGCGACTCGCCACTGCCGGCGTAGTCACCTTGGGCAAAACCAATCTTGACGAGTTCGCCATGGGCTCCTCAAACGAAACCAGCTATTACGGCCCCGTTCGCAACCCGTGGAATACCGACTGCGTGCCCGGCGGCTCCTCTGGTGGCTCTGCGGCGGCTATCGCTGCGGGACTCGCACCCGCAGCCACCGGCACCGACACCGGCGGATCGATTCGCCAACCGGCGGCGCTTTGCGGCCTAACGGGCTTAAAACCCACCTACGGACGTGTTTCGCGTTATGGAATGATTGCCTTCGCATCCAGCCTCGACCAAGGCGGGCCAATGGCCAAAACCGCCGAAGACAATGCCTTGCTACTGCAGGCTATGGCGGGTTTTGACCACCGAGACAGCACCAGCATGGATCTGGCCGTGCCCGACTACCGCGCCGGTCTAAACAAAGATCTCAGCGGGCTCAAAATCGGGGTGCCAAAAGAATATTTTAGTGAAGGCCTAGACCCAGAAATTGCGTCGGCGATAGAAGCGTCGCTGGATGAATATCGTAAAATGGGCGCAGAAATCAAATCTATTAGCCTGCCACACACTCATTTAGCGGTGCCTTGTTACTATATTATCGCGCCCGCCGAAGCATCTGCTAATCTGTCACGTTTCGACGGCGTACGCTATGGATATCGCTGCGAAAACCCAAAAGATTTAGACGACCTCTACTGCCGCAGCCGCGCCGAAGGTTTTGGCGAGGAAGTGAAGCGCCGTATTTTGATCGGCACCTATGCTCTATCCTCCGGGTTTTACGATGCCTACTACCGCAAAGCCCAACAAATTCGCCGCTTAATTAAGCAAGATTTTGATGAAGCCTTTAAATCCGTAGACATTATAGCCGGCCCCACCACCCCAAACCCGGCATTTGCCTTGGGTGAAAAAGTCAGCGACCCGCTCACCATGTACCTGGAAGATATTTACACCATCGCCGTTAACCTGGCGGGCCTACCTGCTATTTCATTGCCCGCCGGCTTTACCAAGGGCAAGCCTATTGGCCTGCAATTAATCGGCCGCGATTTTGACGAAACCACCCTGCTCGCCGCAGCGCATCAGTACCAACAGCGCAGCGACTGGCACCAGCAAGCCGCTCCCGGCAGCGTATAAGGAAAGCGACTATGGAATGGGAAGTTGTAATTGGTCTGGAAATTCACGTCCAGCTCACCACCAAATCTAAGATTTTCTCTGGTTCCAGCACCGCCTTCGGCGCTGACGCCAACACCCAAGCTAGCGCGGTTGACTTGGCCATGCCCGGCACCTTGCCGGTACTAAACGAACAGGCGGTAAAAAAGGCCATCTTATTTGGTCTAGCCATCAATGCTGACATTTGCCGCGACTCGGTCTTTGACCGCAAAAATTATTTTTATCCCGACTTACCCAAGGGCTACCAGACCACCCAGATGGACTTTCCCATCGTCGGTCCCGGTATCGTAGAAATCACCTTGAGCGACGGCAGCACCCGCCGTATTCGCGTGCACCACGCCCACCTGGAAGAAGACGCTGGCAAATCCCTGCACGAAGATTATCAGGGTATGTCGGGTATCGACCTAAACCGCGCCGGCACACCACTGATCGAAATTGTCTCCGAACCCGATATGCGCAGCGCCGAAGAGGCCGTCGCTTATTTGCGTAAGATCCACTCTATTGTGACTTACCTGGGTATATCCGACGGCGATATGTCGCAGGGCTCCTTACGCTGCGACGCCAACGTGTCAATTCGCCCCAAGGGCCAAGAGGAATACGGCACCCGAGCAGAGCTTAAAAACATTAACTCCTTCCGCTTTGTTGAACGCGCCATCAAAACCGAGGTGTTACGCCAGATAGAACTGATTGAAGACGGCGGCAAGGTCAAACAAGAAACACGACTTTACGACAGCGACAAAAACGAAACGCGGCCAATGCGCAGCAAAGAAGAAGCCAACGATTATCGCTACTTTCCCTGCCCAGACTTGCTGCCAGTTCATGTCGAGCAATCGGTAATCGATGAACTTCTGGCCAGCATGCCGGAATTGCCCGATGCAAAGCGCCAGCGCTTTGAAGAAGAGTTTGGCCTTTCTGCCTATGACGCAGGCTTGCTAACCGGCGAGCGCCCTGTTGCCGATTATTTCGAGGCCGTGGCAAGCAGTGCCGGCGATGCTAAACTCGCCGCTAACTGGGTCAACGGTGAATTGTCCGCCGCACTAAACCGCGAGAATCTCGCGATAAGCGCCAGCCCTGTCACTGCCGAACAATTGGGCGGTTTGATTCAGCGTATTCGCGACAATAGCATTTCCGGCAAAATCGCCAAGCAAGTCTTTGATGCGCTTTGGAATAAAGAAGGCGATAGCGCCGACGCCATCATCGACAGCAAGGGCTTAAAACAAGTATCAGACAGCGGCGCACTGGGGGCGATGGTTGACGAAGTGCTAGCCGCCAATCCCGAGCAAGTTGAGCAATTCCGCGGCGCCGATGAAGGCAAACGCAAGAAAATGCTGGGCTTTTTCGTCGGCCAAATTATGAAAGCATCCAAAGGCCAAGCCAACCCCGGCGTGATCAACTCTCTTTTAAATGAAAAACTCGGCGGCTAACATCGCCAGCAATTAAGGTAGCAAAAATCATTATGAAAAAAGACAAAGAAAAAGTACTCGACGAAGTCTGGACCGAATCGCGGGTTCGCGAGTTTCTGGATTCAGAACCCAAAGCCGGTACCAACAGAGACTTTCACGCCCTGCTAAAGGCCTACCAAAGCATGCGCGCGGATGACTTTGAACTGTTCATTGAAATGTTTTTGGAGACCGGCCGCGATCTAAACGCCACCGACAAGGGCGGTCGCACCGTGCTGAGTTACGCCAAAGAACACCGCAACTCAGGCGAGCATGTCGCCGCTTTAGAAAATAAGGGCGCGGTTTAACCCCCGCCCTAAACGCTGCGACCGCGGGCTAAGCGGTCGCGGTTCTCCTGCTTTTTCTTTTCACTTTTCCGCAACATGATATACACCGCGCCCGCGCCACCATGCTGAGGCTGCGCACTGCAAAATCCCTGCACTTCTTCCATCTCAGGCAACCAACGGTTTACATAGGACTTAAGCACTGCTCCTGTGGACTCGCTGTGATGACCACGCCCGTGCACAATCATAATAGTGCGCAAATCTGCCTTCATCGCCTCGCGAATAAATTCAAAGACCTGCAGGCGCGCCTGCTCAACCGTCATTTTGTGCAAATCCAGCCGTGCCTCGATGGCATATTTACCCTGCTTTAGGCGACGAAATACACCGTTCTGCACCCCTTCGCGCTTAAACTCCAGCACATAGTAAGGGTCCAACAACTCAATTTCAGACGTCGACAAAAAGTTGCGGGCATTGCTTTGCGCTGTCGCTGCTGCGCGACGAGCGGCGATATTCACCGCGCCGCCATCATCTTTTCTGATAACAACCCGCCGCTCGATCTCGAGCGGTTTGACACCGGCCATCTCTTCAGCGAACAATCGATCATCGTCGTTCATATTCACCTCCTCCGATGTAAAGGATTCATCATGTCAAATAACGGCACCAGCCCTGCATCGAATTTTAACCCCGCGCTCTGCCCGCTATGCGAACAGGCCAATCAATGCGCAGTCGCCGCCGGCGAAGAGCCCTCAAGCTGCTGGTGTATGAACGCCGCGATTAGCGAAAATGCCAAACGAACAGCCCGTCAACAAGGCGACTCAAAGCGCTGCCTCTGCAAGCAGTGCGGCCGCCCACTCACTAGTTAGTTACTACTGGTAGGCCTCGGCCATTTTCTCATAGCGGGCGCACTCGGGGGTCTTTTCATCGCTACTATTTTCAAGCTCTTCACAGCTAAGTGTGGTCATCGAGTCCATACACGCACTCGCCGCCCCATGCAGAGGATGCGTCGCTGCCACATTGCTAACCTGCTGCTGAATAGCGACGCATGCGCCCTCTAAGCTCGCCATCACCATCGCCCGTACATCCGGCGTTAAATCAGCCTCACCAATGCTTTTCAGCGCGCAAGATTTCATTTTTTCGCACAGTACATTGTACGAATCACCAATATCAGCAGCCTGTAAAGTCGCAGAAAGACTCATCATCAACACCGCGTACATTGCATAAACTGTTTTCATAAGACCCTTCCCTCAGTCAATATTCCTAAATTCTGGCTTGTTGCCGTTTTACCCACGCCACCAAACGCGATAACGTTGGCATAGTGATACGCTAGCGCCTTCCTTTCTGGCTAGCAATCCCACAATCGTAATTACTTTTTTATTGATACAGGCAAATCGGCTTATGAATGCACGCCCGCTAAGCGGCCCAGATTATTTACTCCGCGGCTTCAAAATTATTCGCCAGCCGGGAATTCGCCTGTTTGTCGCCATCCCACTATTAATCAATATTGTCATCTTTGGCGCATTTACCACCCTGACATTGGACGCCATGTCGGGATGGATCAATCAAGTCATAGCGTGGCTGCCCAGCTGGCTAGACTTTTTGCGCTGGATTTTATGGCCGCTGGCAGTGATTTTAGTGCTAGCGATAGTCATGTATATATTCAGCACAGTGGCCAATATTATCGCGGCACCATTTAACGGCCTATTGGCAGAAAAAGTAGAGGAAATGCTAACCGGTCAAGAGGTGTCTGGCCGCGAAACCATTGCCATGGCCATTGCAAGCTTCCCGAAAAGTATTGGCCGCGAATGCCAGAAATTACTTTATTATCTCGGCTTTGCGATTCTCACCCTGATCGCCAGCTTTGTAATTTCGCCGCTGGCCCCCTTACTCTGGTTCGCCTTAAATTCCTGGATGATGGCTGTCGAGTATTGCGACTATCCCATGGACAATCACAAACTCAGCTTTAAAGATGCGCGCAAACGCATTGCCAGCCAGCGTGGCACCAGCGCGAGTTTTGGCGCGCTGGTCATGCTGGGCACAATGGTGCCAATTTTGAATTTATTTATTATGCCCGCCGCGGTCTGCGGTGGCACTTTGATGTGGGTAGAGCGCTTAAAAGATAAAGCTTAGGGCTGTGCCACTGCTTTTTTTGCAAGCGAGGCGTAATTAGCCTCGCTATACATTGCTGTTCCGGCGGTATTAAAACTTGCCACCATCTTTAAGCAGATGCTCTGGCGGCCGCTCGCAGGGCAACTTCATACCCAACTCAGCCTCTATGCCCGGCAGCAGAAAGGCATCGTCCTCGCAGGCAAAGCTTATCGAGGTGCCTGTTGCGCCGGCGCGACCGGTGCGGCCAATACGATGCACGTAGTCGTCCGCATCTTCAGGTAGTGTGTAGTTAATAACGTGGCTCACGCCATTTACGTGAATACCGCGGCCGGCCACGTCAGTGGCTACCAGGCACTCAATTTCACCGTCTTTAAACTGCTGCAGGGTGCGCGAGCGCTTATTCTGTGGAATTTCACCCGACAAAATACCGCAGCGAATCCCATTCTTCTGCATTTTTTCAAAGAGGCGACGAGTCTCATCACGGCGGTTTGCAAAGATAATCACACTGGTCGCACTGTCATGGCGAACAATATTCAGCAGTAATTTAAATTTATCCTGCGACTCAACCAAATAGACTTTTTGATCAACCGTATCCGTCGCTACACTTTCGGGCTCGATGTCAATATTGATCGGCTCTTCCGTCCACTGCTCGGTCAGTCGAATAATATCGTCGGTGAAGGTCGCACTAAATAGCAATGTCTGACGATGGCTCTTCTTAGGACATGAACGCACGATGCGTTTCACTTGGGGAATAAACCCCATATCCAACATCCGGTCCGCTTCGTCGATAACCAGAATTTCAATTTGATCGAGATAAAGGTCTTTACGACCTTCAAAGTCCAGTAAGCGACCCGGCGTTGCCACCACGATATCAACCATGCCCGCTAGCTTATCTTGCTGCTTTTGGTAATCCATACCGCCGATAAGGGTGACCACGTTCAAGCCGCAATATTTACCAAGCTTGCGGGCGTCGTCGCCAATTTGCACAACCAGCTCTCGCGTAGGTGCAATCACCAGTGCACGAGGCTCACCGGCAAAACGCTCTTCTTCTATGGGGTTATTCAGCAGGTCGTTAAAAATGGTGATTAAAAAGGCTGCCGTTTTACCCGTGCCGGTTTGCGCCTTACCAATCACATCATTGCCACGAAGTGTGTGAGGTAAGGACGCCGCCTGAATCGGCGAACAGTATTTAAACCCTGTGTCGGCAATGCCGTGCATTAAGGTCTCGTCGAGATCGAGGTCATGAAAACGGGCTTTACCCTCTTCCGGCGCCACCTCAAACTCTTTTACTGACCAGCTACTCCGCTCTGGGACGGCAGCCTTATTTTGGGTTCGACCCTTACGCTTATGACCATCGCCGTGTCGGTCTTTGACTTCTGGCTTCACTGATTTGGCAGCGCTTCCAGTATCGGCAGCAGCCGTGTTTTCGGGCGCTGACGGCGCGGATTTACCTGATCCAAACAACTTTTTTAACAAAATACATTCTTCTTACATTGCTCAATAATCAGCCATTCTATCATCATTCAACTGCTATCGTGCCAGCCTGCTTTTCCTGCAATTTATTAGGGACTGCTGAATCCGCCTCACTCTGCTTCTCTGGCGCCACTTCTGGCAATTCTTCGCTCGGTGGCTCTGGTGATTCGTCCCGCGATGCGGCTGGCGCTTCCGCCGACGATGGCTTCACTTCGACAACCGGCTCAGATTTTTCCTCAACTCGCTTTGACCTAATATATTGCCTCGCATTGCGATCTAAATAATAGTCAAAACTTAGGTAACGCCCCCCGCCGCTAAACAATAAGCTCAACAGCAATATGAAATAGGTCGCCGCAAACTCAATACCGTTGTTTAAGATGACGAAATTGCCTTTCTCGCTTAGCCAATCATAGTGACCATAGTTAGCCAATATGCTGCTCGCGCGATCCAGGCGCTCGCCGACGGCAATGCTATCCTCCATACTCTGCTGAGCCATCGGTATACCGATGTCGGCGAGTGGCTTTGCCGTACTCGTCAGTGGGTCGCTCGGCGCGATAGCAAACCAGCCGTTATCCCAATGCACCGAGAAAGCCGCCACCAACATAGCGACCATAAGTGGGATACTCACCCAGCGCACTGCCAAGCCTAACAGCAGCAAAAACCCGCCAAGCAACTCGGTGTACGTCACCAAATAGGTCATCACTTCCGGATAAGGTAATTTCAAACCTTGATCCAGCCACATCGCAGTTGCATCGAAATTCTGTAATTTGTACAAGCCCGCCGCGAGCATAATCGGCGCCAGGTAGAGACGGATCAAAAAAGGTGCGACGAAATCGAGTTTTGCGAACAGTGTGAATACGCCGTCGTGCAAAAAGTAATACGCCTTCAAAATAAGTCTCATGGTGCTCCCTCACTATTCTTCTTTTTTACTTCAATACCCGATCTTATGTTGCGACCGGCAGGATTAATTGCGGGTCTGGCAAGCGGGGCATTCTGGGTCGCGGCGCAGGTTTAGTTGTCGCACATCCATACTCAGACCATCAATAATAAGTAGACGGCCCACCAAGGCTTCACCCATACCAGTAACACACTTTAGTGTCTCGAGTGCTTGCATACTGCCCATCATCCCCACGATAGGTGCAAGCACGCCGCTTTCCGAGCAGTTCAAAGCGGCATCGTCTGCCTCATGATAAAGACAGCGGTAACAAGGCGAGTCATCGCGCCTAAAATCAAATACGCTTAATTGTGCCTCACCGCGAATCGCAGCCCCCGATACCAGCGGCCGGCGCGCTGCGAGGCAGGCGCTATTTAATGCAAAGCGGGTACTGAAGTTATCACTAGCGTCCACGACCACATCGACACACTTAACCGCCTCTAGCAGAGTATCACCCGCCAAGCGCACATTCATAACGTTGAGTTTGGTGCCTGAATTAATGGCCGCAATACTAGCGGCCACCGACTCAGCTTTGAAACTGCCCACATCCGCTTCACCATGGGCAATTTGACGCTGCAAGTTACTTAATTCAACCTTGTCATCGTCGGCCAAATGCAATTCACCAACACCTGATGCAGCAAGATATAAAGCCGCAGGACATCCGAGGCCGCCCATTCCGACAATCAACACCTTACTATTCAATAAGGCTTGCTGACCGTCGACGTCTAAATCTGGCAGTAAAATATGGCGGCTATAACGCAGCAATTGCTCGTCATTCATCATCGCCACGTCCCCCAACTAATTCGTTCATTGCCACCATAATCAACTTGCGAGCCGAGGTCTACGAAGCCCCGCTCGCGCAAGTAGTCACGCACAAGCTCGGCCTGATTGTAGCCATGCTCAAGCAATAACTTACCGCCTGACTCTAAATAGTCGGGGGCAGCACTAATAATGCGTTGTAAATCAGCCATGCCGCCATCCTCAGCAACCAGCGCTGATTTCGGCTCAAAGCGAACATCACCCTCAATTAAATGGGGATCTTGCGGATCAATATACGGGGGGTTGCTCACAATGAGGTGAAAACGCTGCGCGGGTATCGACTCAAACCAGTGTGAACACATTAGCTGTACATGATTAAGCTTGAGGGTGTTGCGATTCTGTTCGGCCAAGGTTAATACCTCGGCTGAAAAATCTGTAGCTAGTACGACTGCATCAGCTCTTTCAGATGCTATGGCCAAGGCGATTGCGCCAGTGCCAGTGCCTAGATCTAAAACACGCGGAGCCCGCTGCCCGTCAAGCATGTCTATCGCCCGCTCAACCAAGCATTCGGTATCTGGCCGGGGAATTAAGGTCAGCGGTGATACCGCCAAGCGCAGCGACCAAAAATCTCGCTCACACAAGATATGGGCTATCGGCTCGCCCGCAATACGACGATCTAATAAAGCGAGGAATTGCTGCTCTTGCGAAGCTTCGAGCTCACGCTCTGGCCAACTGTAAAGATAGCTGCGCGGCTTGGCGATGCAATGACATAGCAGCAGCGCGACGTCTAAATCCGGCGTGTCGCTAACACCACGCAGCTGCTGCCGTTTTGCCATCGCCGCTGCAATGGTCAATCCGCTGGCAGCAAGGGACCCGGTCATTATTCCGCCAATGCCGCCAGAAGATCAGCCTGATATTCCTGACGCAAAGGCGACACCACGCAGTCGACATCGCCTTGCACAAACTCGTCCAATTTATACAGGGTTAAATTGATACGGTGATCGGTAACCCGACCCTGCGGGAAATTATAGGTGCGAATACGCTCCGAGCGATCTCCGCTTCCCACCAAATTCCGGCGCTCGGTTGCTTGATCTGCCTGCAGCTTGCTGCTCGCGGCGTCGTTAACCTTAGCGGCTAGCAAGGACATCGCGCGCGCCTTATTCTTATGCTGCGAACGCTCGTCCTGGCACTCCACGACGATACCAGTGGGAATGTGCACAATACGCACCGCCGAGTCAGTGGTGTTGACGTGCTGACCACCGGCGCCACTTGAGCGGAAGGTGTCGATTCGCAAATCGCCCTTATTAAGCTCGATGTGGTCAGCCTCTTCTGGCTCAGCCATGACCGCAACCGTGCATGCCGACGTGTGAATACGACCCTGCGATTCGGTTTCTGGCACGCGTTGAACACGATGCGCGCCGGACTCAAACTTGAGATGACCGTACACTTCCTGCCCCGCCACGCGGCTAATAATCTCCTTAAAGCCGCCGTGTTCGCCGTGGCGCTCGCTAAGCACTTCCACTCGCCAACCTTTACGCTCGGCGTAACGGGAATACATACGAAACAGATCACCCGCAAAAATGGCCGCTTCATCACCGCCAGTACCGGCGCGAATTTCCAAAAACACGTTGTGGGAATCGTTAGGATCGCGAGGCAGCAATAAGGTTTGCAGCTCTAACTCTAAAGCCTCTAACTTTTCCTTGGCCGACGATACCTCTTCTTCAGCCATAGCGCGCATGTCGGCGTCATCTTCCGACAGCATTGCCGTCGCCTCCGCCAAGTCTTCTGTTATCTGCCGATAACGACCATAGGCTTCAACGACTGGCTCAATTTCAGCGTACTCTTTCGACAAACCGCGAAAGCGATCCTGATTGGCAATAATTTCACCGTCGCTCAACAAGGCGCCTATCTCTTCGTAACGATCAAGCAAATTGTCGAGTTTAATGACAATGGAGGCCTTCATATTTTCTCACTTGGTTGTTTAGGGTCTTGTGCTTACGAATCACTGTCTTTTAGTTGAAACAGTTCTCGTGCCCAATGAATAAGGTCTGTTCGCCCCTTGGCACCCGCTTCTTTTATTTGGGTGGTCGGGCTGTGTATCAATTTATTTGTTAAACCGCGCGCGAGCTGCTCCAGTACTTGTTCGGCGTCATCGCCCCGCGCCAAATTGCGCAGCGCGCGATCAAGCTCTGAGTCACGCAACTGTTCAGCCTTGGCGCGATAATCTCGTACCGTGCCGACCGCATCTCGCGTTTTCAACTGGGACTCCCACTCTCCCAGCGCCAGAGTAATGATATCCCCGGCCTTGAGCGCCTCACCTTGCCGCGCGCGCTTGTTCTCTTCAACAATTTCGCGCAAATCATCGACGGTATAAAGGTATACGTCCGCCAACTCGGCAACCTGCGGCTCAATATCTCGCGGCACCGCAATATCAATCATCACCATTGGTCGGTGTTTACGCTTTTTTAAGGCACCCTCAACAGCGCCCTTGCCCAATATTGGGAGCTGGCTCGCCGTTGACGCAACTACTATATCGGCACCGACAAGGCTTTGCGGAATATCCGACAGCATAACGGCTTCAGCGCCAAACTTTTGCGCCAGTTCCCGAGCCCGCTCGAGGGTGCGGTTGGCAATGATAATGCGTTTTATACCTTTATCGTGCAGGTGCCGCGCGACCAACTCGATGGTTTCACCGGCGCCAATCAATAAGGCCGTGCAGCTGCTCAGCGAAGAAAATACGTGTTGGGTTAAATTTACCGCCGCGTAGGCAACCGACACCGGGTTTGCCCCCACCGCCGTATCCGTTCGCACGCGTTTGGCGACGGAAAAAACATGGGCAAAAATCCGGTGCAATAAGCCGTTGGCGGTACCCGCCTCAACGGCAACCGCATAGGCAGATTTCATTTGCCCTAAAATTTGCGGCTCACCTAACACCATCGAATCCAAACCGGCGGCGACTTCCATCATATGCTTCAAGGCGCCATCGCGACGGTAATCGTAGAGACAGGCACTCAGCTCAGCGTGGTCAATATGATGATACGCCGCCAGCCACTCCAAAATACTAGTCGCCACCACATCGCCATCATCATCAGCAATACCATACAGCTCAGTGCGATTACAGGTGGACAGAATCGCCAGCTCCGACACTCCCGTACTCAGCACCGCGTCCTTTAAAGCTTGCTGCATTTGCTCAGGCACAAACGCGACCCGCTCGCGAATCGAAACGGGGGCCGAATTGTGATTAATGCCAATTACGAGCAAATTCATTAGATGCCGAGTACCTGCATTTCCAGAGCGGAGCTAAAATAGCAGGGAATTTTAGCAAGACAGGGGCCAAATGTGGATTTTATTACCTGCTTTTACAAAACAATCTGCAGCTAGCACCCGCACTGCGAATTAAATACCTAGGTAACTGTCCTATTCAGCACCCTAACCACCAGCTGAGAGCCATGCTAACATTGGCCTTTAAACACGGTACCGACAACTACGCTATGCACCAAATCCTTACCAGCCTAATGCTGAGCCTAGCTATCCTCACCACCGGTGGCTGCGCAGCACTGACGTCCGAGCAAGAACCGTCGCCCACTGTTAAAAAGACCGCCAGTGCCAAGCCCGCATTAGCAACACGCCCATTTCCAGAGGACGCTTTTTTTGATTTGCTGGTGGCCGAGGTCGCCCTGCGAAACCAAGACGTTGAAACCGCGCTGGACAATTACACCTATCAAGCGGAAAAAACCGGGGATTTGGGTGTCATCATTACGACTGCCAAATTAGCCCAATACCTCGACCGTGATGACATTGCCGCCACGTATGCCAAACTCTGGGTAGACCAAGAACCGGAGGCGGCAGAGGCGTACTTCATTTTATCGTCGTCACTCGCCAAGAGCCAAAACCCACTTACCGCCCTGCCGTATATGGTCAAAGTACTTGAGCTAGGCGGCGACAGTAACTTCGCCGCCTTAGCCGCCACCGTGCTTGGACGAACTGAGAGCGAACAACTCGAGTTTCTCGATGAGCTCAATCGCCAGCTTAAACTGCACCCTGGCGACAACTCGCTAAAAATTGCCAAGGCGCTAATACTGCAGTACAAAAAGCAGGAAGAGTCCGCCCTGATACTTGTCCGCGAAGTATTAAATGAAGAGCCCGACAACCCCCATGCGCTCCTCATCGAAACACGCACGCTTAGCCAACTCGGCCGCGACGAAGAAGCACTGACCAGACTGCGCTATGCCGTCGATCAAAATCCTCACCACAAACGCCTGCGCCACGACCTCGCTCGCCGCCTTGTGAAAGTCGACTTGTTTCAGGCCAAGGCGCAATATGAAGAACTAGGAAGACAAAACCCGAACGACCGCGATCTGCTGCTCGAACTCATGCTTATTAATCGCGAGTTAAGCAACACCGCCGAGGTCGCAGAACAACTTAAGTCGCTTAACGACACGCCAGAACTTCGCAGCCGCGCCAATTATATTCTTGGCAGACTGGACGAAGAAGATCAAAACTGGCCCCAGGCGATAGAGCATTACTTGCAAGCTACCGGCAGCGAAGAATTCAATCAATCGAGTCAGCGAATCGCCAGTATCAGTCTTGCCGTCGAAGGTATCGACAAAGCCTTGGCGCGACTCAAAGCCCTGCGCCTAAACCATCCGGAACAAACCATCCATATCTATCTGCTTGAGGCTGAAATCTTACGCAAAGAAACCCGCTACCAAACAGGTTATGACATACTCAGTGAGGCGCTAAACCGCTATCCTGACGATGAACAACTTAGGTACGCGAGGTCATTATTTAGCGAAAGGCTCGGCAATATTGACGCTGTAGAAAGCGATTTACAGTATATTATCGACCGCGACCCCAAGAACGCAACGGCGCTGAATGCGCTTGGTTATAGCTTGGCCAATCTTAGCTCACGCCTGGACGAAGCGGAGCAACTGGTTAAGCGCGCGCTGGAAATTGAGCCCGACGACCCAGCGATTATCGACAGCTATGGCTGGATAATGCTTCTGAAAGGCAACCTTAACGAAGCGGTGTTACTGCTGGAAAGAGCATTCAAACAAACACAGGATCATGAGATCGCAGCACATTTCGGTGAGGCGCTGTGGTTAACTGGCGACAAGGAACGCGCAAAAGCCGTTTGGAAAGCGGGCTTACAAGACACACCCAACAGCGCAATCATTCTCGACACACTGCGCAAACTAAATCTTTTCAATGAGTAAGTTAATTATGCCCACATCGCTCATATTGCGAAGCCTTGCCCTAATAGCAACACTGCTCATCGGCGCCTGCGCAACTCCGCCAAAGCCGCCAATCAATAGCGAATCTGAAACCTGGCAGTTACAGGGTAAAATCGGCCTTTGGTATAACAACAAACAGGAAAGCGCGACGATTGACTGGTCGCAATGTAATGCTGAGCGCGGCCGAATCCGCCTGAGCGGACCGCTAGGCTCGGGCGGCATTGAGTTATCTGCAGACCAAGCAGGCGCTACCTTAATACAGAACGGCGAAACCACTCACGCAGACAGCATCGAAGAACTTGCCAGTCGCGCCGAGTGGCCACTGCCAGTCGACGCTCTGCGCTACTGGGTAAGAGGTCGCCCCACCCCAACCGAAAAATTAGATGGTCGCGTAAATACCAACGGTCAATTAGAAGAGCTGGCACAAATTGGCTGGCAAATCACTTATCAATACCGCACGCCATTTCACCAACTGCCCAATAGAATTACCGCCAACTCAGCCAATACCAAGCTGACACTAATCGTCAGTGAATGGCTGGACCTGCCTAAACTCTGTAGCGAATAATGCAAACACTTAGCCTTCCCTGCCCCGCAAAAATTAATTTATTTCTAAAGATCACCGGCCGTCGTCCAGACGGCTATCACGAGCTGCAAACTCTGTTTCAATTGTTGGATTACGGCGACACCCTGACCCTCAAACACCGCGATGACGACAAAATTCGCCTCCTCAGTGAACTAAGTGGCGTAAATTCAGAAGATAATTTAGTGGTTCGCGCCGCTCGCAAACTGCAAGCCTATAGCAAGCACATAGCCTGCGGCGCAGACATTAAATTAGACAAACGCCTGCCCTTAGGTGGCGGTATCGGCGGTGGCAGCTCAGATGCCGCCAGCGCATTATTAGGGCTGAATAAGCTATGGCAGCTGGGTCTCAGCCTCGACACCTTGGCGGAGATTGGGCTTGAACTTGGCGCTGACGTTCCGGTATTTGTGCGTGGCAAAACCGCGTGGGCGGAGGGAATTGGCGAGAAATTAGAGCCACTGGAAACCCCTGAACTCTGGTATGTGGTGATAAAGCCCGACTGCCACGTCTCCACAGCAGAAATTTTTTGTCATGAACAATTGACACGCCATGACTCACCGATCAAAATAGCGACCTTTCTTGGGGGGGGTACCGGAAATAGTTGTGAACCGCTGGTTCGAAAACTATACCCAAAGATTGATAAAGCCTTGATTTGGCTGGAACAATTCTCTCCCTCGAAGCTAACTGGAACAGGCGCATGCGTGTTCGCCAGCTTCGAAGATCAGATAACAGCTCAGACTGTTTGCGAGCAGCGACCCGATGATATTCAGGGTTTTGTTGCCCGAGGTGTTAATACCTCGCCACTGCATCGTGCACTGGGCTTACTCTAGCAAGTTATCGTAAAAAGTTTATTGGGGTGTCGCCAAGTGGTAAGGCACTGGGTTTTGATCTCAGCATCCGTAGGTTCGAGTCCTACCACCCCAGCCATATTTAGACCATGCCGCCAAAAGCGGCATGTAATCAAAATCAGTCGCGTATAATAACGACCTGAATAAGCCTAGCTTGATATATAAGCGGCAACCACCTGATTTTTCAAAACACATGCCCAACAGGACTCTGACCGTGCCAAAGATGATGGTCTTCACCGGCAATGCCAATCCCGAACTCGCACGTAAAGTTGTTGAGCATTTGCACCTGCCCCTTGGCGATGCCACGGTAGGCAAGTTTAGCGACGGCGAAATTTACGTTGAGGTAAATGAAAACGTACGCGGTGCAGACGTCTTTCTTCTGCAACCGACCTGCGCACCGACCAATGACAATCTGATGGAACTCATCGTGATGGCAGACGCCATGCGCAGAGCCTCCGCTGGTCGTATTACCGCCGTGGTACCGTATTTTGGTTACGCTCGCCAGGATCGCCGCGTGCGCTCTCAGCGCGTGCCAATATCCGCCAAAGTCGTTGCCGACATGATGAGCGGCGTGGGCATTGACCGCGTACTAACCGTCGACTTGCACGCCGAGCAAATTCAGGGCTTCTTTGATGTGCCGGTAGACAATGTTTACGGTTCGCCCGTCCTGTTAGACGACATTAGTAGCCAGCAATACGAAAACCAAATGGTTGTGTCGCCAGATATCGGCGGTGTTGTTCGCGCCCGCGCTGTAGCCAAACAATTGGACGATGCCGACCTTGCCATTATCGACAAACGCCGCCCGCAAGCGGGTGTTGCTCAAGTCATGCATATCATCGGTGAAGTTCAAGGCAAAACCTGTTTGCTGGTCGATGACATGGTCGATACCGCCGGCACATTATGCAAAGCAGCAGAAGCGCTAAAGCAGCACGGTGCAGCAAAAGTTGTCGCTTACTGCACACATCCTGTATTATCCGGCGCCGCCATTAAGAATATCAATGGCTCTGAACTAGACGAACTGGTGGTTACCGACACCATTCCGCTGTCAGAAGAAGCTAAAAAGTGCACTAAAATTCGTCAGCTAACCCTGGCAAATCTACTGGCCGAGTCAATTCGACGGGTTAGTAATGAAGAGTCGATAAGCGCTCTGTTTCGTTAAATCATAACGGTTTAACAACAGCGCCATCGACATTTACCGCCGCACTGGTCGCAAGTCGGCGGTTTTCGCGTTATTAAGGAGACTATTATGTCTAGCGATTACACAGTTAGCGCCAAAGCGCGCGCAGACGTAGGGAAAGGTGCGAGCCGCCGCCTGCGTCGTCTGGAAAATGAAGTACCAGCGATTGTTTACGGTGGCAGCAGCGCACCACAAATGATCAGCATTCTGCACAAAGATTTCTTGTGGTTCTTGGAAGATGAAGCCTTCTTCACTTCTGTCGTCACTTTAGACATCGATGGCAAAAAAGAATCTGTTGTACTTAAAGACTTGCAGCGCCACCCAGCAAAATTGAAACTGATCCATGCTGACTTTTTGCGTGTTGATGCCAACACCAAAATCACTCTGCACGTTCCGCTTCACTTCCTGAACGAAGATATCTGTGTTGGTGTTAAAACTCAGGGCGGCAACATTATTCACGCCGCAACTGATCTAGAAGTTCAGTGCTTACCAAAAGACCTACCAGAGTTCATTGAAGTGGACATGGCGTTGATTGAAACAGGCACTACCCTGCACATTTCTGACCTCACGCTACCTGCTGGCGTAGAAAGCCCAGCACTAGCACTAGGTGAAGATCACGATTTGGCTATTGCCACTGTACACGCGCCACGCGGCGCTAGCGACAGCAGCGATGACGAAGAAGAATCTTCAGCAGAAGAGTAAGCTGACGGCCCTTAGGGGCCAACAGTAACAGGCGCCCCATTGGAAACGATAAAACTGATAGTAGGCTTGGCGAACCCCGGTCAACAATATCAAGATACACGTCACAATGCGGGCGCCTGGTTCGTTACAGAGCTTGCTCGGCAACAAGGCTGCACGCTATCTAGCGAATCTCGGTTCTACGGTGAAACTGCCAGAATCCAATATCAGGGCAGCGATCTCCGCCTTCTTATTCCAAGCACTTTCATGAATCGAAGCGGACAAGCCATTGCCGCACTCGCCAATTTTTATAAAATTGAGCCCGAATCCATACTTATTGCCCACGACGAACTGGATATTCCAGCCGGCAGCGCGCGCTATAAAAAAGGCGGCGGCCACGGTGGTCACAACGGTCTTCGCGACAGCGTCGCCCAACTCGGCAATAATAGTAATTTCCACAGATTAAGAATCGGCATCGGCCATCCCGGCCACGCGTCACAAGTCACCAATTATGTACTCGGCAAACCTTCCGCCGATGACCGTACAAGCATCGATCACTGTATCGATGAGGCACTGCGAACACTGCCCGACGCCGTAAACGGAGATTGGGCCAAAGCCATGAATCAACTGCACAGCTATAAACAAGGGTAATATCACATGGGTTTTAACTGCGGTATCGTCGGACTTCCAAACGTCGGCAAATCCACCCTCTTCAATGCCCTCACCAATGCAGGCATTGACGCGGCCAATTTCCCTTTCTGCACCATCGAGCCCAACTCCGGCATCGTCATGGTGCCAGACCCGCGCTTGCACGCGCTGGCAGAAATCGTGAAACCCGAGCGCATCATGCCTGCCACCATGGAGTTTGTGGACATCGCAGGCTTAGTTGCCGGCGCCTCAAAAGGTGAAGGGCTCGGCAATAAATTCCTCGCCAACATCCGTGAGACCGATGCCATCGCCCACGTTGTGCGCTGCTTTGAAGACGACAACATCATTCACGTCGCCAACAAAATTGACCCCGCCGCCGATATCGAGATTATCAATACCGAGCTCGCACTGGCCGATATGGAAAGTATCGATAAGCAATTACAAAAAGTGGCTCGGGTCGCCAGAAGCGGCGACAAAGACGCCACCGTACTTAAAAACCTATACGAGAAGCTGCTCGCCCATCTAGACCAAGGCAAGCCCGTGCGCTCACTGAGTCTAGACGCCGACGAAATGGCCCGCACCCGCAGCTTGCACCTGCTCACCATCAAACCGACCATGTACATCGCCAACGTCAACGAAGAAGGCTTTGAAGACAACCCTCACCTAGACGTGCTGCGCGCCATCGCCGCCGAAGACGGCGCCATCGTGGTTCCGATTTGCAATAAACTCGAATCAGAAATTGCCGAACTAGACGACAGCGAAAAAGCCGAATTCCTCGCCGACCTAGGCATGGAAGAGCCCGGTCTAGATCGCGTGATTCGCGCCGGCTACCAATTACTCGGCCTGCAAACCTACTTCACCGCAGGCGTAAAAGAAGTTCGGGCTTGGACCATTCCCGTTGGCGCCACCGCCCCACAATCTGCCGGCGTAATCCACACCGACTTCGAAAAAGGCTTCATCCGCGCCGAAGTGATTGCCTATAACGACTACATACAATACAAAGGCGAACAAGGCACCAAAGACGCTGGAAAATGGCGCCTGGAAGGCAAAGACTACGTCGTAAAAGACGGCGACGTCGTCCATTTCCGCTTCAATGTGTAAAGCGAACTGATCCGCGCTTGACAAGGTGCGCCGATCCTTGGAAAATGCGCGCCTTCTCTCGTACGAGAGACTGTGGCAAGGTAGCTCAGTTGGTTAGAGCACAACACTCATAATGTTGGGGTCGGCGGTTCGAATCCGCCCCTTGCTACCATTATTCGAAAAGACCACCTAACGGTGGTTTTTTTATGCCCCCAGAAAAGTACGCCACACTCGACGGGTGGATGATAAAATGCGGTCAGCATTTTAGACGGGCACAGCCGCCCGAAGGGGCAATAACGGGCCCCAGCCTGTTATTGATCAGCCCGCCGCAGCGGTTCGATAAAATGCGACCAGCATTTTAGACGGCGATAGCCGCCCGAAGGGGCAATAACAGGCCCTAGCCTGTTATTGATCAATCCGCAGCAAGCCCCTTGCTACCATCACCCTAAAATTCAACGAAGGGTGGTTTTTTCACCCCCAGAAAAGCCCTCTACACTTGAGCGATGGATAAGAACCTCCGCACGACCAAAACAAACTAACAACCCGACGAATTTGCGACTAACAGGCTATATACCTATCAACACACCAAATCTAAAATGACACGTAGCTACTTATAAACCATAAGCCTTCCGTGCGACTACACTTCAGCGAAAGCCAATACAGGAACAACAAATGTCATCGACTGTCTTGCAACGCTTATATCAAACTCTCGGCCTGACAGGTGACCAAGAACCCCGTGACCCGGCAAGCCCGCCAGAAAGAAACGCCCCATCACCGCTCCCCACTTTCGCCCACTATGTTCGCTCACGCTTTCGACTGCAAAATCAGCCCCCAAAGGCTGAAGACATAACTACTGCTTTTAGGCAACGCCTTGAAGCCGGACTGCAGGCTCTAGATAAACAATTATCCAGTTGCGACCTATTTACCTTACCGGCCGGGTCACAAGAATGGACGGATACGGGCATTAATCTAGCAGCGGGCGAATCGATAACCGTGATGGGGGATGGCGGCCTATATCTATCGCGAAGACTTGATGTCGTCATCGGCCCGAATTTCGGACTGTGGTATCGCATCATTAATCGGGATAACAAAGGGCATATCAACACACTGCCTTTGGGCGGCGCCGTTATTACTGCAGAACAAGGCGGCACATTAGAACTCATTGCTGCGGTGCCGGGTGAGTTCGGAGATGCGCAAGGCGGATTCGATCCGGATACTGCAAGCTTGAAAGTTAATGGGGAGTTCGCCGCAGCTGTTCTGCGCTGGCAGGTTGATACAGAGGAAGCTTTAACCGCGGCCGCGGCTGCTGATGTGAATCTATTTGGCCCAGTACTGGCGCGTTTCAAAGAACCAATTCAACCGCCGAAAGGCTGGCACTACTTATGGCGTTTAGGTGCCAGCGAAATATACCAAGATAAAGATAATAGCTTGTGTTGTGCCACACATGCGAATGGCGGGATCTTACAGTATCCAGTGAATCTGGCGCTGAACAGCGATTTAGTCTTTAACTGGCAATGGTGGGTTGACGCTTTACCTTCCAAATTAGCCGAGCACATACAACCCACGCATGACTACCTGTCTATCGCGCTAGAGTTCGACAACGGCCTTGATCTTACCTATATGTGGAGCACCGACCTCGACGTAGATACTATTTTTCAATGTCCGCTGCCGTGGTGGGATAAGCGTGAAACCCATTGGGTTGTGCGAAATGATCCTGCAGATTTAGGACACTGGCTTAACGAATCTCGCAATGTCCTCGCTGATTACCAACGCGCTATTGGCGGACCACTTCCGAACAAAGTCGTTGGCGTGTGGCTGATCGCGAATTCAGCGTTCCAACGAGGTGAAGGCCGTTGCCGCTATCGTCAGATAAATTTGCGCAACGAACAAGGCACAAAAATCATCTACGACTAACAACCAGTCCAGCGGCGAAAGCAGCCCAACTACCAATTCATTCACCTGATACCACGACCAGGCGCGGCACTTACAATATAAACGTTAGCGCTGCTAAAGAACTTCACGCAGAACAGTGAGTGTTAGCCATAAAGTCCCTCTTTAGCCCTTCAGTACTAGGAATTTGGCGGCTAATCTATACCGAAAAATGCCTCAAAATTCGCAAACTGCAACTACAGCGAAATAGCCAGCAATGAGATCGGCCAATTTTTACAACCTCATAAAGCGCAACCTTAAATCACTACCGCTTACTCGATATGCAATGTGATAAAATACCTGCTCACAAATAGATACCGCACCACGCCATGACCAAACCCGACACCCTCTACGCCACGCCCCAAGCAAGCCTCGCGCGCTTTGCCTTTGACGAGCATGTAGTCGAAGTTTTTCCAGACATGATTCAGCGATCAGTCCCCGGTTACGCAACGATCATTGCCATGACGGGAGTGATGGCGGGCAAATACGCCCAAACGGCAAGCAATTGCTATGACCTTGGCTGTTCGCTCGGCGCGAGTACCCTCGCAATGGCGCGAGAAATCGGCAAGCGCGATTGTCAGATCATTGGTGTGGATAATTCATCGGCGATGATTTCTCGCTGCGAGGACTATATTGCAGATATACCGCAATCGATTTCGCTGCGCTGCGAGAATATTCAAGATACTCAGATCACCAACGCATCGGTGGTCGTACTCAACTTCACCCTACAATTTGTGCCGGCTGAACAACGCGCCGCGCTCATCCAAAACATCAGCGACGCGATGCGACCTGGCGGTATTTTAATTCTGTCTGAAAAAATTCAATTTTCTGACCCTCATTTACAAGAATTAAACACCGATCTGCACCATGCGTTTAAACGCGCAAATGGCTACAGCGAGCTGGAAGTTGCGCAGAAACGCAGCGCGATAGAAGATGTATTAATTCCTGAAACCTTGGCCAAGCACCAGCAAAGACTCCGCGACGCCGGATTTAGCAGCATCGATGTCTGGTTCCAATGTTTTAATTTCGCGTCATTAGTTGCCATAAAATGATCGACTATCAAGCATTCCTAAACCGCCTAGACGAAATACCGGAGCTGGCAAACTGGAGACAATCCCTGCCAGCGCAAATCGCGGCGGGACTTAGCGAGGACCGCTACGGCGATCTACCCCGCTGGAAAGACGCCCTCGCCGCACTGCCCAATCTCAGTCCCGAAACCACTACTTTAGACCGCTCTCGCGTCGGCGCCGACGGCCCAATCAACGAAGAGCAGCGTCAACAACTGCACGACGCGCTCAAAGGGCTCCACCCGTGGCGCAAAGGCCCCTATGACCTGTTTGGGGTGCATATCGATACCGAATGGCGGTCGGACTGGAAGTGGGATCGACTCAAGGACGCCATTGCCCCGCTAGCTGGGCGCAATGTCTTAGATGTCGGCTGCGGCAGCGGCTACCACTGTTGGCGAATGCGCGGCGCGGGCGCCAATCTCGTCGTCGGCATCGACCCAACCCCCTTGTTTGTGATGCAGTATTTCGCGCTGCAAAAATACCTTTGTGACAACAGCGTCGCCGTTTTACCGATGGGGATAGAACACTTGCCGGAGAAGTTGCAAGCGTTCGACACCACCTTCTCTATGGGAATTTTGTACCACCGGCGCTCGCCCTTTGACCACCTGATCGCACTGCGCGACAGCCTTCGCCGCGGCGGCCAATTAGTATTAGAAACCCTCGTCATCGAAGGTGGCCCCGGCCAAGTTCTCGTGCCCGAGGACCGCTACAGTAAAATGGGCAATGTATGGTTTATTCCTACCACTGACACACTAGAAGCGTGGTTAAAAAAAGCCGGTTTTAAATCTCCCCAGCTCATCGACGTTAGCCAAACCACTTGCGAAGAACAGCGCAGCACCGACTGGATGACCTTCCACTCGCTGGCAGAATTCCTCAATCCTGAAGATTCAAATCAAACGATCGAGGGCTATCCCGCACCGCGCCGTGCTACCTTCATTGCCGAAAAACCGTAACAGCGTCGCATAATTGACTCACAAAGCCACAAAATGGCATTTTTGTGATATGTTGATGAAACTTATAAGTATGAAAACGTGCCAAATAAATTCAAGAAATGGCACAGCGGAATAAATCATGCTGCAAACTGGAACAGGACTTCTGAGCGACCGCCTCAAATCGCAATCAAGATTGTGGTTCGGCGAGCACCTGTACCGCTATTTTGAACGTCTTGAAGACAACTTTCATCGCCGCTCTCTCACCGCCAGTGATTCCACAGAACAAGCTAACTTATTAGCACAGCAACAGGCCGTTAAACTGGGACAAGACGAGGCATTTCGTTTATTTGCCGATCATATCAATCGCGCCTTCAACACCAACCGCGCCTATGAAGCTGGTGGCCATCCTTCACTAGATCGACTTGCGCAACGCCTTGAAAAACTACCCGACACCTATTTTGATAAAGAAAAGCCACAACTGAGCAATATTTGTCGCGCCATTGCCCCCATAACCGTGCTCGCCGGATTCCAGCAGATTTTATCGCCTTTAAAATTAGACGCCACCCACCGGCATCACGCCCTAACCATGTTCCAAGGCCTGCTAATTCAAGAATTGAACAAGCTCTACGATGATTTATTTGAATCGCTACCAGTCGAAAATCAAACCCATAACGTCGAGGCTTGGATCAGCCACATCAAGCAACAACTAAGCGAAAACAATCTTTCGACGCAGGATCGCGCACTAACTGAAACAAGGCTGCAGCGCCTGCTCAAATTGCACTCACATCGACGCCGTGCCAGTGACAACGCCGTCGTCATGGAGCCCAGCGACGCAGAGCTACTAGAGACAGCCGCAAATATATTTCAACTGCTGCCCACCAAACGCAGATTATCGCCAGGTGTATTGAGCTCACTCAATACCTTGCAAACCAGTGTGAGCAGCCTGGCCCTAAAAGATCGCAATGCATTTATGCATCCGCTGCATCCCGCGAGACAAATCTGTCGGCAGGTGATCAACACCCTCTGCCAATGGGATGACGCGCAAGCAAATCAACGCCAGCAATTTGACGCCGAACTTAAAATAATTTGTAAAAAACTGACAGCCCACAACATCAATGCCAGTCAGTTCTATCAAATTCGCGAGCAAATCGATGCCTGCTGCCAACACTTAATACAAACCATCAAACTCAACGACAAACGCAGTTTAAATGCCGAAGTCGGCCAAAAGCGCTTAACGCGTTTGCGCAAAAAAGTGCATGAAATGCTTGACCAGAAAACCGCCTCGCTGGCGATTGCGCTTCCTGTCAGCGTCGATAATATGCTCTACGGCCCCATGACTACGATCATCTTGTATCACTGGCTGCGCCACGGCAGCAACAGCGCGCCCTTGCGTCGCAGCCTACAGCTTATTGACGATATTATTTGGTATATACAACCCCATTCAGACTGGTCTGAACTGCGTCGCGCTAAAGCGATGAGTAAAGACATCGAAACAGAGCTTAGCGATGGCTTACAGCGCATCAATTACAGCTACCAAGCCTCACAAGCATTAATCGACGAGCTTCATCAGCTGCGCTTAATTGCATCCGGCCGCAGCGTCAGCATTAACAAGCCCGACGCCATGCGCTAAGCCTCGCTGCGCACAGTAAATGTGCGGTGGCGGGTGTCGATAGCGATAAAAAGCAGATATAATTTCCCGCCCGCATGTTTGGCCATCACGGCCTAACGCGACCCAATTTCTACACGTTCAATCGCTTCGTATGGCGATCACGCATTAAGGTGATGACTTTGCAACTCGATCAAGCAACTACCGAACAACTGCGCGACTGGGAATCTACGCTGACCCAGGAATACCAACAGTTTAAAGCCTCTGGTTTAAATCTTGACCTGACCCGCGGCAAGCCCAGCGCAGAACAGCTTTCACTCTCTGACGCCATCAATGACATTCTGGGCGGCGATCTAAGCAATGAAAGCAATACAGATTTGCGCAACTACGGCGGCCTAGATGGTATTCCAGAGTGCAAACGTCTATTTGCCAATGTACTCGGCGTCAGCGCCGAAGAAACGCTCATCGGCGGCAACAGCAGCTTAACCTTGATGTATATGGCCGCCCAGTTTGGTCTGCACCAAGGCTTTGGCGAGCTTGGCGCTAGCTGGAACAGTGAAGGCAGCACCGTCAAATTTATCGCACCGGTTCCCGGCTACGATCGTCATTTCAGTGTCTGTGAGCATTTGGGTATTGAGCTAGTGACCGTGGCGTTAAACGACGACGGTCCAGATATGGACGCCGTTGAGCAGCTACTAAAAAGCGACCCATCAATCAAAGGTATCTGGTGCGTACCGCGCTTCAGCAACCCAACGGGTACGGTGTATTCAGACGCCGTGGTTGACCGGATCGCGCAGCTCGGCAACATCGCCGGCGGTAATTTCCGTATTTTCTGGGACAACGCCTACGCGGTTCACAGCCTCAGCGACGACGCCCCGGAACTGGCCAATTTAATGACCAGCTGCCGCAAATATGGCACCGAAAACAGCGCCTATTTATTTGGCTCAACCTCAAAAATTACCTATGCCGGCGCTGGCGTCGCGTTTGCGGGAATGTCGAAAGCTAACTTAAAAGCATTCACCCACCACTTGGGCATGTCGCAAATTGGCCCAGACAAAATTAATCAGCTGCGTCACGTTCGCCTCTTAAAAGATGCCGACGGTATCAAAGAGCATATGCAACAGCACGCCAAGGTTCTCAAACCGCGCTTTGATATTGTGCTTAAGCACCTGCGTGAAGGATTGGGTAATACCGGTATGGCGAGCTGGACCGAGCCACAAGGCGGCTATTTTGTGTCCTTTGATACCCTGCCCGGCCTTGCCAAAGAAGTGGTGAAATTGGCCGCTGAAGCCGGCGTAAAACTCACCCCAGCGGGTGCGACCTTCCCCTACGGCAAAGACCCCGCCAACAGCAATATCCGTATTGCCCCCAGTGTGCCGAGCCTGGATGAAATAGACCGCGCGATGGCGGTATTTGTCACCTGTGTGAAATTAGCTTCTGTAAAACAGCGACTAAGTTAATCGCTTAGCTGCCAATCGAAAAAAAGGGTGCCAATTGGCACCCTTTTTTATATACGGTTGCGCCAATTGGCGCAGTATGCAGCTTACTCGGGATCTGGCGTACGGGTAATCGGCCGGCCTGGCACACTGGGAAAATGACGCACATTGCTGCTGCCGTCAGAGTCCACGATTTTACCCGTACCCTCTTTCTCCACTTCATCAATCCGCACGATTGAATGCATCGGAATATAGCTGCGCGTCACACCACTGAATTCATTTTTCAGTTTTTCTTCACCCGGATTCACCACAATCTGGCTTTGCTCACCAAACACAAACTCTTCAATTTCTATAAAGCCGTACATATCGCTTTGATAAATAGCGCGCGCATAAAGCTCGTAAACCTTGCTGTTGTTGTGAAAAATGACTTTATAAATAGGGGCTTGGGCCATAGTCTTTCCATTGTCTCTGGGTACAGCTGTGGGGCACAGATAAAGATTAAAACACACCGTAAAACCGGGCCGCGGATCATAGCATAAATTTGCCAAATCCACCGCACTTCTGGGTTTTAGGCGACATTTTCGCTATAATGCCTGCCCAATTTTATTAGCAGCCTGTTTGCGCCTTATGCCTGAAGAACTTATGTCAAATGATGTCGCCCAAACCAACACCTCGGTGACAGAGACAGCCCTCGCCGCTGACAAGCCTAAGAAGCTGTTTATTAAAACCCATGGCTGCCAGATGAACGAATACGATTCTGCGCGCATCCAGGATCTGCTGGGGGCAAGTCACGGCTATGAACGCACCGACGACCCAAACGAAGCCGACGTGCTACTGCTAAACACCTGCTCAATCCGCGAAAAGGCGCAGGAAAAAGTCTTTCATCAGCTCGGCCGCTGGAAAAAACTTAAAGATAAAAACCCGAATCTCAAAATTGGGGTCGGCGGTTGCGTTGCCAGCCAAGAAGGCAGCGATATTGGTAAGCGCGCGCCCTACGTCGACTTAATCTTTGGGCCGCAAACCCTGCACCGCGTGCCCGGCATGCTCGACGCCAAAAAAGTAGATGGCCCAATCATCGTCGATGTCACGTTTCCAGAAATCGAAAAATTCGATTCGCTACCTGAGCCCAGCGTTGACGGCCCCAGCGCCTTCGTTTCCATTATGGAAGGCTGCTCTAAATACTGCACTTTCTGCGTCGTGCCCTATACCCGCGGAGAAGAGGTTAGCCGCCCCTTCGATGACGTCATTACCGAAGTCGCGCAACTCGCTGCCAAGGGTGTGCGTGAAGTGAATTTGCTTGGTCAAAATGTCAATGCTTATCGAGGTGAAAATCACGAGGGCGAGATCGTCGATTTTGCGGAGCTTATTCACTTTGTCGCGCAAGTCGACGGCATAGACCGAATTCGCTACACCACCTCGCACCCCGTTGAGTTTAGCGAAGCGCTGATCCAGGCCTACGCCACCGTTCCTGAATTGGTAGACCACTTACACTTGCCGGTGCAAAACGGCAGCGACAGAATATTAGCGGCCATGAAACGCGGCCACACCGCTGATGAATACCGTGCAAAAATTGCCAAGCTAAAAACCATACGTCCCAATATTAGTCTGTCGTCTGACTTTATCATCGGCTTCCCCGGCGAAACTGATGACGACTTCAATGACACCATGCAATTGATACGGGACATCGGCTTTGATCATTCCTTTAGCTTCATATACAGCGCTCGCCCCGGCACGCCGGCAGCACAGCTGCCAGACGAGACGCCAGAAGAAGTTAAAAAAGAACGGCTAGCCACCCTGCAGCACCATATTCTGCAAAACGCGGCGCAAATCAGCCGCCAAATGGTCGGCAGCCAACAACGCATTCTGGTAACGGGCGTATCCCGCAAAGATCCGGGCGAATTGCAGGGCCGTACTGAGAACAATAGGGTGGTCAATTTCCCCTGTTTAGATCAGACGGTAATAGGGCAATTTGCTGACGTTACTATTTTAGAGGCCTACGCCAATTCACTGCGCGGCGAACTGATTGCTTAAGCGGTGCCTTGCTAAATAGCTATCTACACTTTTTATTTGCGTCGCCACGGCGACAATCGGTGAACCATTGACTGCACAAGATATTCAACGCGTATTAACTCTTGAACCGAACGACAGCCGCCTGCTGGCCAATTTGTGCGGCCACCTGGACGCCAACCTCAAGTTAATAGAGCAACGCCTGCAAGTGCGTATTGCAGCGCGCGGGAATACCTTTCAAATAAACGGCCAAGCGAATGCGGTAGATGACGCCGTCCAGCTACTTAAGCACCTTTATAACGAAAGCCAAAATGGCAGTGCGCTGAATACCGAAACCGTGCACCTACACCTGCAAGAGGCCGGTATTGAGCAGCTCAGCAGCCCCGCCAGCAGTGACGAGTTGCCGGTGCTTATTCAAACCAAAAAGGCCAGTATTAAACCCCGCGGCAAAAATCAGCAACTCTATGTGAAAGCCATCCAGAGCTGCGATATAAACTTCGGCATCGGCCCCGCCGGTACAGGCAAAACCTATTTAGCCGTAGCCTGCGCCGTCGAAGCCTTAATCGCCAATGAAGTGCAGCGCATTCTACTCGTTAGACCCGCGGTGGAAGCGGGTGAAAAACTGGGCTTTCTGCCTGGCGACCTCGCCCAAAAAATCGACCCCTATTTGCGGCCCCTGTACGATGCCCTGTACGAAATGCTCGGCATAGAGACAGTGACCAAGCTGATTGAACGCAATATTATTGAGATAGCACCGCTGGCCTATATGCGCGGCCGGACCCTAAATGACTCCTATATCATTTTAGACGAGGCGCAAAACACCACCCGCGAACAAATGAAAATGTTTCTAACCCGCATTGGTTTCGGCTCAACCGCGGTCATTACCGGCGACGCTACTCAGATTGATCTACCCCGCGGCACACCGTCGGGACTCGTGCACGTAATGAACGTCTTGGGTGATATTGAAGGCATCAGCATGACCCATTTCGCCGCCAAAGACGTGGTGCGCCACCCGCTAGTACAGCGAATTGTAGAAGCCTATGCCGCCTTTGAAGCTGAATTCGGCGCGCCTCGATGAATCAAACAATAGATTTGGAGCTCGATCTACAAATCGCCTGCGATGCCGCCAACCTGCCCAGCGAAGCCCAGTTTATTCTGTGGGCAACAACCGCTCTGGCGGGACTAAGGACAGAGGCTGAGTTGAGCATTCGCCTGATCGACGAAGTGGAAAGTGCCGACTTAAATGCCCAATACCGGCAGAAATCCGGCCCAACTAATGTATTATCGTTCCCAGCAGATCTACCTCCAGAACTTGAGTTACCCTTGCTTGGCGACCTCGCCATTTGCAAAGAAGTGGTAGAGCGCGAGGCCGGCGAGCAACACAAAGCCTGCCATGACCACTGGGCGCATATGGTAATTCACGGTACACTCCACCTGCTCGGCTTCGACCACATTGACGATGACGAAGCAGAAGAGATGGAAGCGCTGGAGATTGCGCTGCTAAAAACACTGGATATCAGTAACCCCTATACCCCTATTTCGTGAGGACAGCACCCAAAACCATGAGCGAAGATCGATCTAGCAACGATCCAAGTGATAAATCTTGGATCGAGAAAATTGCCCATGCTTTTTCATCTGAACCCAAAACACGGGAAGATCTGTTTGAACTGCTTGCTGTCGCCAAACAGAACGAAGTTATCGATGACGATGCAATAAGTATTGTTGAAGGCGCGATGCATATCAGTGATATGCAGGCCCGAGAAATTATGGTTCCGCGGCCACAAATGGTGGTACTGAAGGCAGACCAGCCCCTCAGCGAACTACTCCCCATCATTATCGACACCGGCCACTCCAGATATCCCGTTATCGGTGACACCCTCGATAATGTCTTGGGTATTTTGTTATCCAAGGATTTGTTGCCGCTGTTGTGGAAATTTGAGAACAGCGCCGATATCGATATTCGTGACATTCTGCGCCCAGCCACCCTCGTGCCAGAAAGCAAACGACTAAACGTCTTGCTGCGGGATTTCCGCGAAAAACGCCATCACATGGCGGTGGTGATTGACGAATACGGCGGCGCCGCCGGCCTCATCACCATCGAGGACATTCTCGAGCAAATCGTGGGTGAAATTGAAGACGAGTACGACGAAGACGACGACCTGCCAATCCGCAAAATTGCCGACAACGACTTTGTAGTGCAAGCACTCACGCCCATTGACGACTTCAACGATTATTTCAATGCGCGTCTTAGCGACGAAGAATTCGACACCATCGGCGGCCTGCTCCTCAAAGCCTTTGGCCACCTTCCCAGCCGCAATGAAATAACTCGCCTGGAAGAATTCGAATTCAAAGTGGTGAATGCAGACAACCGCCAGATCCATTTGTTGAGAATGCGCAAGCTCGAAGAAAGCTAGGGTCTGATCGCCCTAATCGGATTATCACTGCTGCGCGGGAGAGAAATCTCCCGCGCCTTGAACTTACCCCTCAATTAAGGTCTACAATGACCTTACACATCGCTCATTTTTACCAGCGTAGAGGCCAGTATGTCCGACGATCAGACTTTAGACACCCTCAATAGAATCGCCAGCGGCGTCGTTGAATACAGCGCACTGCTATTTTTGCTCCTGCTAGGGCTCGGCGCTATCTATTTAGTCTACATCTACATCAGCGACATCACCCAAACCCAGCACGCCATTCGCCGCAACTATCCTGTTATCGGGCGATTCCGCTATATTTTTGAACACCTTGGCGAATTCTTTAGGCAATACTTTTTCGCCATGGATCGCGAAGAGCTGCCGTTTAACCGCTCCCAGCGTTCTTGGGTCTATCGCGCTGCAAAAAATATCGACACCACCATTGCCTTTGGTTCAACGCGACCACTAAACCAGAGCAATGAAGTGTTATTTATGAATTGCCTGTTTCCCACCTTAAGCCAAGACGCCGCCCCCACCCACGCGGTGACCATCGGTGAAGGCTTCGCTAAACACCCCTACACCAGTTCAGCTATTTTCAATATCTCGGGCATGAGCTTTGGGGCGATATCCAAACCCGCCATCCGCGCCTTAAGTGCAGGTGCAAAAGAAGCCGGTATTTGGCTCAACACGGGGGAAGGTGGTCTATCACCCTATCACCTCGAAGCGGGTTGCGACATCGTGTTTCAAATCGGCACCGCCAAATACGGGGTGCGCGACGCCGAGGGTCATCTCAGCGACGAAAAACTCAAGGCCATCGCCGCTCACCCCCAGGTGCGAATGATTGAAATAAAACTTAGCCAGGGTGCAAAACCCGGCAAAGGCGGCATCTTGCCCGGCGGCAAGGTTACCGAAGAAGTCGCTAAAATTCGCGGCATCGAAATTGGCAAAGACTCCATCAGTCCCAACGGTCACACCGATATCCACAACATCGATGAACTGTTGGACATGGTGCTAAGAATTCGCAATGTCACCGGCAAACCCGTGGGCTTTAAAGCGGTGATCGGTTTTTCGGAGTGGCTAGACGAACTCGGCGAAACCATCCACAAGCGCGGCCTAGAATATGCACCCGATTTTATTACCATCGACAGCGCCGACGGTGGCACCGGCGCAGCACCGCAAAGCTTAATGGACTACGTGGGCTTGCCCATTCGCCGCAGCCTGCCCTTGGTGGTCGACAAATTAAATGAATACAATTTGCGCAAGCGCATTAAAGTCATCGCCTCCGGCAAAATGATCAACCCCGCCGAAGCGGCGTGGGCACTCTGTGTTGGCGCAGACTTCATCGTAAGTGCTCGCGGCTTTATGTTTGCGCTCGGCTGCATACAAGCGCTGCAATGCAATAAAAACACCTGCCCCACCGGCATTACCACCCACGACCCAGAACTGCAGCGCGGCTTGGTGCCAGAAAACAAAGCCACCCGCGTTAAGAATTACGCGCTAAACCTGATGCATGAAGTCGGTGTTATAGCCCACTCCTGCGGCGTAAAAGAAGCCCGCGCCTTAACTCGCAGGCACGTTTACTTAATCGACAATAACGGCAGCCCAGAACCCTTGACCGACCGCTACCCAGAAAAAACGCCAAAGCCGGAATACTTAATTGCCAGCACCGCAGACAGCGGCGTCGACATAGAGAGCCATACCCGATCGGCCATTCCTATTACGGCGAGCAAAGACGCCCGACCACGCTAATTCACATCTTACTCTAGCGTCCAACCGAGGCCGTCGCTACACTAGCAGGTTGTTGATTTTCTATCTGCGTAGTCACTGCGGCGTCGCCTAAAGCGCCTACTGTTGGTTAAAACGGACTCAAATCGGTCATTTATGATGCATAAACTCCCTCATTTCGACCGTTTTTATCGGGGCGGCCTTCCGCTTGCATTGGCGTCCTCGAAAACGAAAATCAACAACCTGCTAGGCCTCCGTTTTTACATGAATGGCCGGAACAACCCCCTGTGAAAATTAGTCACTACGCTTTTGTGGCAGTCGCCGGCGCCAGCCTTACTCTCTCACTTGCCCCTTTTGATTGGTGGTGGACAGCCATCATCGCCATGGCCGCCCTCGCCGCCAGCTTGAACAACGCAACAGCTAAACAAGGATTTATGCTCGGCTGGAGCTTTGGCAGTGCCAGCTTCGCCACTGGCGTGTCGTGGGTTTACGTCGCCATGCACGATTTTGGCGGCACCTCCGTCGCGCTAGCCATACCTATGACGGCACTATTCTGCATAGGTTTGGGCCTAGTACCCGCACTACTTGCTTATATTTACTGCCGCTGGATTCGCGATGGTATCGCCGGTAAAACCTTGGGCTTTGCCGCAATGTGGGTGCTAGCGGAATGGCTGCGCGGCTGGATATTTACCGGCTTTCCCTGGCTTTATCTGGGCTATGGCCACCTACATACCGCTATGGCGGGATGGTCGCCAGTCATCGGTGTTTACGGCCTGAGTTTTTGGGTCGCACTAAGCGGCGCAGCCATCGCCTTTAGCATTACCGCGCCCGCCCAATTAAAACGCCACGGCTATGCCACCATCGCCGCCTGCCTTGCCTTATTCGCCTTGGGATTCTCACTGCAACACCACGAATGGACCACCGCCGACGCCAAGCCGCCACTGCGCATAGGCGCCGTGCAATCCAATATTTCGCAGGAAAAAAAATGGGCCTACACCCAATATTGGGCAACCCTAGAACAATACGATCTCGCGTCTGAAGAACTGTGGGCAGATTCCGACCTGGTGATTTGGCCAGAAGCGGCCATTCCCACGCTTTATCACAACGCCCTTTCTTATTTCGAATACATCGCCGAACGCGCCGAGGCCAATAACAGCGCCCTTATTACCGGCGTACCCACCCGCACAAAAGAAGACATGCACAACTCGGTAATGGTCATCAGTGGCGGCGAAGGCATATACCACAAACAACGCCTTGTTCCCTTCGGCGAATACGTGCCGCTGGCCCACTATCTTCGCGGCCTCATCGCCTTCTTCGACCTCCCCATGTCGAGCTTTAAGCGCGGCGGCCCGGACCAAGGCCACCTGCAAGTCAAAGGCTGGCAGCTGGCACCCTCCATCTGCTACGAAATTGCGTATCCAGACTTAGTAGCCCAAAGCGCCCGCCACAGTGACCTGCTATTCACCATAAGCAACGACGCCTGGTTCGGTCGCTCAATTGGCCCCGACCAGCATATGCAAATGGCGCAGATGCGCGCACTGGAAAACGGTCGCGAACTCATCCGCGTAACGAGTACAGGCATTACTGCCATTGTCGATCACCGTGGCAATATCCGGACGCGTATTCCCTCGTTTACTGCGGGCAACTTAAAAGGCGTTGTTCACGCACGTAATGGCACTACGCCGTTTACGCGTTATGGCTCAACGCCGATTATTGTTTTGTGTTTTGGATTGGTGCTGTGCGCAAGGTTTTTGCGTCGGTAGAATCCGGCGTGATCTAAACGAATTACAGAATTGATACAGTGCGATAAATCGCTGATTTTAGATTCATCAACTTAACTAGTTAAGAAAACTAGCAATCAAGACTGACCCCATGCGCAGAATTGAAGTTATTGAATATGATAGTGAATGGCCTCACCTGTTTGAGGTTGAAAAAAATTTGTTAGTTTCGAGCTTGCCTATAAAGAATCTATGGGTTCACCATATTGGTAGTACGGCAGTATATGGTCTTGCAGCAAAACCAGTAATTGATATATTGCTAGAGGTCGATAAGTTAGAAATTTTAGATCGGCACAATGAAATATTTGAATCTATCGGGTATGAATGCAAAGGCGAATTTGGTATCGCTGGTCGTCGATATTTTCAAAAAGGCGGAGACAAGAGATCCCATCACCTTCATGCATTTTGTAAGGGCTCGGAAAACGCCATCAGGCACTTAGCATTCAAAGAATACTTACTTGCGCATCCGTTGATAGCTGACGAGTATGCATCGATCAAAAGAATTGCGGTTGAAAATTGCAGTAATAATATTACCGCCTACTGTGATGGAAAAGATGAGTTTATTAAATCACATGAAGAAATAGCATTGGCATGGCGAAAAAATGCCTAATCGACAATTGATGTCGCATATTGCGATTACCGCTTCCTAATAAATTTTGTTTCGCCCCGATGGGCGACTTAGTTATTCGGCACTACGTGCCTCACCCTTCGGGTCGCCAAAAAGCGGCGATCAATTAAAAAGCAAATTGTCTTTTCTCGGAAAAAGAAGTAAGCAAGAAATCCGCCCGCAATCACTCACCCTTCGGGTACCCTGTGCTTCTCAAAATCCAATGGGATCGCTGCGGAACTCGCCTTCGGCTCAGACAGTCCTCGCTAAAAACATCCCATTGAATTTCTGCGATGCTCAGTGAGTTCAAAAGCGGGACTAAGATTGGTGCCACCTTCAGGCACTAGACAAATAATTTCATATAACCTGGATACTCGCAGCTTGCGCCAACTTCCCTTCAGCGCCGCTGAGCACTGCAGCAAGTAACGGGTTTAAGCGGGAAACTGTTTGAGCCGAAGGCGAGTTTTTCACGCGCCGTTACTTGCGAAGCGCGGAGGGCATCGATGGCGTCCTTTGCCATCGACGGTGATGCAGGGTGCCTTTTTTCTTTGCCCACTTTCTTTTTGGGCATGCAAAAAGAAAGTGGGTCGCCCAGCTGGGCGAAACAAGGGCTCCCAGTAAACTGATAAAACAAACCAAAGACCAATATCTAAGCAAAGGCAATCGCTTCGTGTACAAACACCCACATGGGTTACAGATTTGCCCAGTCACATAGGTAACACATTT